>Ga0209061_1000330_pt1 | contig 134878 bp, 104 predicted proteins | sample Coa_R1_10_FD_187157 | JGI IMG/M metagenome (GOLD analysis project Ga0209061, IMG submission 187157) | Surface soil microbial communities from Centralia Pennsylvania, which are recovering from an underground coalmine fire - Coalmine... | ecosystem: Environmental > Terrestrial > Soil >... | reverse complement strand
TGCCGCAACTCAGGTTGTTGAGATTGTCCTCAATCGGGACGCTCGCTTGGCTCATTCGCTCATCCGGCCCTTGCGGAAGTTACTCACTCCCTTACACATTGTCGTTAATTTGGGCCAAACTTAGGTAGCTTTGGCAGCGGCAATAGAGGCCCTGGATATTGCCAAAGACCGACATAACTTATGGATGCAGCTAGTTGCTATAGGACTGGCCAGCTCTGTTACCAAGTATCTCCCGGAGCATGAAGAACAGCGATTCGATATGCTTGCTATGGCTATCCAGCTATTAGAAGTTGTAACTCGTATGCCTGAGGCATTCCGTCCACCTTTGAGGTACGAGATAGCTTTACGTGTCTTGCTGAGCGAGTTGCTTGAAGAGCAGGGAGAGATATCTAAGGCTGAAGATCTAGTGCAGCAGGCACTGGCACGCCATCCTCGGTTCGGTAGTGATCAGCCGTGGGTGATCTGGGCAAAACTGGCACAATATGCACAAATGCAAGGAAACAACGAACTCGCCCGCGCTCACCTCTTGCAAGCAAGACAAGCGGTAATGGATATAGTCACTCAGGTTGAAGTCGAGAGTGATCCTTTCGCACTGATGGTAGATAAAGACCATCTCCAGGATGTCATGGCTGACGAGTTTCTGAAGGCCTATCGCGAAAACAAAATAAGTGCCGCAGACTTATGTCTGGTAGCGGATTTTCAAGCATCAGTTGTTTTGTCTCGCCATCTCTCACTTCACTGGAAACCGGAAGGATATGAAGCTATGCTGGCCAATCCTCTTGTTGACTCAGGTGAGGAACAGCTCAGGCAGTTTGTGACCCACGAGACCTCCTCAGATGAGAAGATAGGTATTCTGCAAGCATTTGAAGCTTCATCTGGAGTGTACCTGTTTCTGATAGAAATCTCACCAAGCTTCATTAGTAGCCAATTGCTCCCTTTAAGATTAGAGAGTAATGCCATCAATCAGTTAACTCATCAAACATCGTTTCGGCTTGCACAGTATCGACTTGCACAAAAGAGTGATCCGCTGGAGCAGATTGCTGGTTGGAGAGAATTTGTCAGTGCGTTGAGGAGTAGCGTTAGCAGTTGTATCAGCCCTGGAACGCACCTCTGCATTGTTCCGGGGCCACTGTCTGGACTTCCTCTGCAAATCGCTTTGGGTCAGGACTACCCATTGAACTATGCCCCCAGTCTTGCAGTTGCGCATCTACTGCACCACCGTCGCTTGCAGATGAAAGAAGGACCAAGGTGGCGTCCAAGTTCTGTACACGATTTTGTTGTCTGGAGAGTGGGGGAACGGCCAGAAATAATAGAGCATTTCCAATCTGCTTCAGTTGCCCTTGAGGCAGATCTATCGACACTTGGAATACAATACGCTCACACTTCAGGGGTTGCAGGGACGAGAGAAGCCTTGTTTCGGGCGCTACAAATGAGTGAGTGCGTTCGCCTCTCCTGTCATGGAAGAGTACGCACAGAGAATTTGCGTTTCGAGTTATTAGTAGCGGCGGACAACCAGTTGCCTCCTACTGATGCAAGCGCGCTTGACTCGGAAAGAGGACAGCAGTTTCTGGTCAACTGGCAGGCTATTACCAAACTTCCACAGTGTGCCCCCCTTGTTTTTTCCACGGCCTGCGCCTCAGGCATGGCAATCAGCCTAAGAGGAGGTGAACGCATTGGATTAGAACGGCCACTATTTAGTGCTGGGACAGTAACCTACGTGGCACCACTATGGCCTGTGCCAGTAGCGCAGATTCAGCCGTTGATTAATCGCATTATGACCAAGTACATCAGAAATCCCCAGAAAACCATAGCAGATGTTGTTTTTGAAGAAGTCAATGCAGCAGTAGCAGAAGGCGTGCCGAGCTGGGTCGCGCGTTCTGTTACCGTTCTTGGGGACTGGCTTTAGGAGGAAAACATGATGGAGAATCTTCGTTCCCAAATCGATGCTTTATCGGACAGTGACCTACTCGAAGCGGCAGGCTACTACCTGGTAGACAGGGTAGGAGTCCAGAGCGCTGATGAGGTTGAAGAGATGCTATTGAGGTACTGTGAGCAATTCAATGCTGACAGTACTGCTCTTGAGGTAATCCGTAATGACTTAATGCACGATCGCGATTCATACAGGAAGCTTTTGCTTCTCTTGCTGCACACAGAAATACATGGAAGTGAGGAACAACGCCAGCTGTTGAAGGAAGCGATAGAGAGTGCCGGACAAAAGCAGGTGGTTATAGACGTATTTTTAGTGATGTCACTGGCTATTTTGGCAACAGTACAGATTATGACAGCACTTGTGCTCACAAAGGGAAGAGAGAAAGAAGTCAAGAAGGTCGATATTGAGAAGAAGCCTGACGGAAGTATCCACATGTCGATAGAGGAAGAAACAACTTATACCAGTTCGTCAACCGCCTTGGGAGGCTTTCTTAGCTGGTTGAAGACCATCGGGAAGGGACCAAACGGATAAGTGGATGAATTGTGTCGAAAATAGGGCTTTCCTGCTAAGAGGTGAGGAACAAAACAAGACCTACAACAAGATGTGGAGAGGATCGCATGGATATAGAATCGTGGCCACATTCTCACTGCATCAGGGGGAAGATAGGCAGTGACACCTCTACGTACAGAGACACACACTGGGTTTTAACAGGTTGCGCACTATGGGAAGGGAGAGATATATGAAGAAAGTGATTCGTCGGCCCATGCTCCTGCTCGTCGCGCTTATTGTAATGCCTTTGGGCCTCGGTCTTGTAACAACGCTCTGGGTGATCGGTGCGTTTCTACTCTATTTTACGATCACCAGTCTCTCAGCCCTGCTTGTTTCCATAGAAGATATGTTTGCACTGTCCTGGAAAATACGCGTATGGTTTGGTGCCTCACTCATCTTTGCCATCATGTTGTTTTTGTTTCTTTTCATCCGTTCCGGTTGGTTTGCAGCCGCCGATTTCATCGTGCTTATTATTGCGATCCCACCTCTAGATAAGCCGCAAGGAAGGCAGAAAACGCAAATGAAAAACCGGCTTCAGGAGCTATTGAACCAATACAAGGTAAGCAAACAAGCCGGAGACCTGAAACGAGCGATAGCGTCTTTACAGGAGTTGCTCCGCCTTGCCCCGGCTAACTCGCCTCACCGACCTGCGGCATTGACCATGCTAGCCCAGGACCTGGAAACATCTTACAAGCAGACTGGGAATCAGGAAGATCTGAAAGCCTCTATTCAGGTCTACCAGCAGGCCCTTCGGGCTATACCGCCTAGCTCTCTTGACCTGCCTCCGCGACTGGTGCGCCTCAATGTTGCGTACCACACGTTATTTGAGCGCACCCATGATCTGAATGATCTGAGCAACGCTCTTGCAGCTCTTCAGCAAGCTATCCAGGCGCTCCCGCCGAATGATCCCAGCCGCCCGATGCTCCTGGGCAACCTGGATATACAGCTGCATGAACGTTACATGCGGACACGGGAACTCTCTGACCTGGATGCTTGCATCCACGCCATTGAGCAAGCGCTCGGGATCATTCCCCTCGATTCCCCCCAACGCTCTGGCTTTCTGGAGATATTGGGACGACGCAAACATGAGCGTTACCAACGCACAAACGAGCGGCCCGATCTAGACGATTCCATCGAGACGAATCAACAGGCAATCGAAGCTCCTCCATATGAAGGGATCGATCAGCCGGCCTTACTAAACACGCTGGGCAGTGTCCTTCAGGAGCGCTATGAACGTACAGAGTACAGAGCCGACCTGGAGGCGGCCCTTGCTGCCTTCGAGCAAGCCAGCGCAATGACGGCACCTGGCTCGTCAGCGTGGCTTACTTCTCTCAAAAATCTCATCAGTGCTTTGCGTGAGCGCTACAAGCGTACTGGCAATCAGGCCGATCTGGAGGCAACGATTGCTGCCTTTGGCAAAGTGGTTGAGATGAGTACCTCCACTATACCCGATCGCCACATCCTGTTGAGCAGTCTGGGACAGGGACAGTTCGAACAGTACGCTCAGACAGGGAACCTGGCCGACTTGGAAATGGCCATCGCGCTTTTCGAGCAAACCTTCCAGGCTACCCCAACCAACTCACCAGATCGAATTGCCCGGCTGAATGCGCGGGGTGTCGGGCTGCGCGAACGCTACACCCGTACCCGGCGTATGGCCGACCTGCAGGCTGCTATTGTTGATTTTCGGAATGTCGTCGAGGCAACACCCTCTGACTCACCCGACCTCCTTCTCCGACTGAATAATCTCATCGTTGGATCGATGGAATACTACCAATTTACTGGAGACCTGGACGATCTTAGCATTCAGATTGCTACCTTTAAGCAAGTCATGAGGACAGTCTCCCCCATCCCGCCAATGGTGCTGAATACTCTTGGTAGTGCGCTGCTTGTACTTTACGAACACAAACACGACCTCAATGACCTGGATGAGCTGGACACTGCGATTCGTGCCTTTGAGCAAGCCATTCAGTCTACCACTGACTCATCCAACCGATCTCTGTGGTTGAACAATCTTGGTAACGCACTGATAACTCGCTACGAGCGCACTAGAAGTAAAATAGATCTGGATGTTGCTATCATCAACTTCCAGCAAGCAACACAGGCTCTCTCTGCTGACTCTCCCTGGCAGTATACCCCACTGAGCAATCTCGGTCGCAGCCTGCACCAACGCTTCGCTCACGCCTATAGCCTGGCTGACCTTGACGCTTCCATCTCGGCCTTGGAGAAGTGTTGGTCTATACTGCATCTCCGCTTCGCAGCCATTCCTGTGATCTATCAGCTTGGGCAACAACGACAGGAATCCGTGATTGCTGCTGATCTGATCACTGCCTACTTGGAAATGGCAAAAGTCCGTTCTCATCCTAAGATAGGTAGACTTGTGAAAACTTTACATGACGTAGACAGCAGAGACGAAAGCAAATCGTCGTTACTGACCCTCTTGAGAGAGTGGGTCGCACTCTCCATGATCAATGCCTCCATGAAGAAGTGGGAAAAACAACAGCAGCATTCTCGCCCATATCCTGTGCCTCATAGAGTTCTAGAGATCGCGGAAGGCAGCAAGTCACGCTTACTGACACAACTGATAGGCCGCAGTTCCTTGCTACTACCACCAGGACTCTCATCAGACATTGCCGTGCGAGAGCGGCAACTGCTCACTAAGTTGACCGAACTCGACACAGAGGAACTGGTCAGTCATGACCAGTTGTATTCCATACAGAAGGAAAATGCCCATTGCCAGTTCCTCCGTCTTCAGCAACGTCAGGATACTCTGCTCGAATTGGAGAATCTCTGGTCCCATATTGCTCACATCGGTCCAGAGGGAATCGAGTATGTCACCTTGCGTCGCGGTACTCCTCCTACCTGGGAAGAGTTTACCCGCCTGACAGAAACGCTAGGAGCAAACACCATCCTCCTCTCTTTCTTTGTAACCGTCGGTCAGGCGATACTTGTGATACTTCGCGCTGGTTGGCAAAATCCATGCGTCATTGATGTGGATCTAGCCGAGTGGACTAGCCTTCGGAAAGATCTTGAAAGCCAACTCTATCACAGACCTTCAGAAAAATCTGAGTATCCAATCTCCTTTCAAAGATCATGGGATCATGACTTGCTGCCATTGTTTGTTAACGCAAGAGCCTATATAAAAGGGGTTGAGCGGGTCATTCTCGCTCCAGCGGGCTACGGACACTTGCTCCCTTGGAGTGTGCTGATGGAACGTGCAGGGTGGCGCACACCCACTGGGGAAAAGTTACCTCTGGTCACACTTCCAGCGCTGAGCCTTCTTCCCCGCTTGCGACAGCCTCGGCATGTGTCTCCTGGTCCTGTGCTGGTTGTCGGCAACCCTCGTAATAACTTGGATTATGCCGAGGAGGAGGCTAGGGAGGTAGCGAATCGCTTCGAGACGGAGCCGCTTCTGGGAAAGGCTGCTACCAAATCCGAGGTACTGGCTCGCTTCCCGGATGCGACGCTGATCCATCTTGCCACACATGCGCACTTTAAAGCAGACCAGCCGCTTGAAGCATATATCGAACTGGCCGATGGAGACTTGACCGCACGAGAGATTCTCCAACATCGTCTGCGAGCCGACTTGCTCATCCTCTCCGCCTGTGAAAGTGGTCGAGTTGGTTCCCTGGGCGGAGAAGAACTCGCCGGGTTAAGCCAGTCGTTCTTACAAGCAGGAGTCCGCTCTCTGCTGATCAGTCTTTGGGAGGTGAATGACCCGGCCACTGCTGCATTCATGCGAGCATTCTATATCAAATGGCAAGAAGAGGAAGCCGACAAAGCTCGGGCACTTCGACAGGCCATGTCCCAAATTCAACAAGACCCACGCTGGTCAGATCCCTACTACTGGGGTGCTTTTGTCCTCATGGGAGACTGGGATTAACGTTGGAAGATTCAATGTACAAAGGAGAATACATATGTGGCTAACAACCGCTGACACGATGCAATCAATCTTGATCGAGCGCCAATTAGAACCAAGAAGTGAAGACACTTTTGATCTCTCTGTTCGTGGTTCAACGGGTCGAGGAACAAAACAAATATCTCCGGAGACACTACGCGATATGCCTATAGTAAGTATTGGTCAGCCTGAACATTGGCGAGTTCAAGATCTCTATACCCTCCAAAAGCTACCACGCTCGATTCGTAGCAAGCTCAATCAGGACGACTTCCATTTAGTTCGGTTTACTTGCACATTTCGCCCTGTCACGGATGAGAGCCGTGTCAAGTGGGCACGCTTCCGCGTTAACCTTTGTCCGCACTCATCAACTGGACCATACCCACTTGCTTTTGATCTCTATCCTCAGCAAGTCGTACAAGAAGTGAGACGCTCGATCAAGGTTACGTTCAGTCCACTACTCAAGTTTCAAGAACTAGAGGTAAGTGTTGGACGCGCCGAATTTGGGTTCGAGTACACTGAGCAAGTTCCCCTTATTAGTGGTACTCTCGGTACCAGCTTTGATCCGACCTGGTCCTATGATGCCGGTCGAAAGCGGGAGGTAGAGGGAACCAAGGAGATGTATCTCCTTCTCAAGGCACCAAAGGGTTTGGCAAATGCACAAGCACAGCTGGAATTAGATGCAGATGTCCTAGTGCGAGGAACGGTCATAGCTGCAAGGTTATGGCGCAAGCAGGAACAAGCCGCTGATCCACTCACAGTCTCTTTGTGGGACTAACGGACACCAATTGAGGTACCCTGGAAGAAAAATGCCGGGATATGGATAGGTTCTTTTGGGCGAGTTTCCTTTTCCAACTATGGGCAAACCCCTATTCTCGTTGGAGACTGGGCCGAACATCACGCAATTGAACATAGTAGGTACTTTGCCTAAACTCTTCTTTAAAGAACCCATTTGCGGTACAATGACCGCTACGATATGTTGGCGTTGAGGTTCGCGACAATAGCATCGTTAGAAAGGGCCCTCGGTCGATGAACTATGGCTACGTTACCGCAGAAACGAGAAATTTCTGATGAAATTTATGGCAGGAGAGAGTCATGTCACAAGCCAAAAAAGACCAAGTAGTAGACATCCTCGCACATGGGCTGATGAATTTTGTTAATGCTACCGGTGATAAGGAGATGATGAAACTCGCTACTATAGTCTTACGCGATGTCTTGGACGTGTTTGTCGAACATATCAAAGCAGACGACACCTGTGCCTTTGCATTTCCTGGTATGGCAATACCGCCTGATATTCAAGCAGAGTGTTTCGTCGAGTGTTTCGTGGCGATCCTCAATGACCGCGTGATCGTGGCTTGGCGCAGAGGTCTCTTTAGAAAGAAGACTGTAATCCTAGTCATCGGGAAACATACCATCAAGCAAGCATCTTGGGCTGTAGTCAACCGCCCAGGTGTAACTCGCGGCGACGCTGTATTGCTGACGATAATTGCTAATGAAACTATTGTTATCGCACTGCCTAAGGACAAACCAGCTGTAGCGAACGCTATTCTATTGGCGATTCAAGCAAAATAAACCCCGGCCAGAGGGAGTGGTACAGCCGCATTAAGACTTTGTTGGCGGATGACACTGGTAGTGGAATGGAGCCTGCTGCCCACCGAAAACTGGCCGGTTTTACAGCGTTTTGGCCACAAGATGAGACGAATTTCGGCCCAATTCAACCGGCAATATCACTCGCCAACAAAGCTTAATGCGGCTGTACCATTGAAACTTGTCAAGAGGTCTGGGTTGAGATAGAGCACACCGTCACTGACGGTTCTCAGGCACTTGACATCCATTGAAACTTGTCGAGAGGTCTGGGTTGAGATGGAGCATTTGCCGCTCTGATGAGAGTTTTCTCGCAGAAGTTGATGCGCTTGATAAATTCCTGACAGAGTCGTGAGAGCACCGTTAGAAGCGGTGATGGGGTTGTTCGGCATAGGGCATGAGCATCCCATTTGAATGCCCGGCGAGTCGCTTTTTTCCTGCAAGGGAGCATCTACTATAAATTGGTACTCAAAGCTAATCGAAACACCTATGTATAGGCTTCCTCAACTAGTCTGCAAGACTGGCAGCCGGGATGCACCGCTTTTGACATGCCAGTTCAGTGATTTTGCGCAGCATGAAGGAAGCAGGCATCTGCTGGCGAATATACTGCATGTTCGCGACAATAAAGAGTTTATGTTTGGCGCGTGTGACGGCGACGTTCAGCAAGCGCATAGACTCGGATCCCCAGCCTTCTCTCAAAAACGGCGCGATCACCAAGCCTGGCGACTCCACAACGTCAAAGATGAGGGCATCGAACTCGAGCCCCTGGTAGGCATGCACGGTGCCAACTCGACAATAGACCTCCAGGTCTGTCCCCTGAATCCGCTCTTTGATACAGTCACGCTGCGCTGTATAGGGCGTCACGATTCCGATGTACTCAGGTTTGCGGCGCTCATTGGGGAGGTCGGCGAGAATCTGCTTGGCCAGCGCAATATCAATTCTGGCATGATACTCGTTATATCGCGACCGGCCAGTTTTCTTAGGCCGCTGTGCCAGAGCCAGTGGCTCGCCGCTCATATCGTAGAGTATGACCGGGTAATCGGGCTCCGGTTGGAAGGCAGGCCTCCATGCATGGGGGTCGCGGTCTTTGAGGAGTCCTTTGTAGACGGATTCACGCACCAGGTCACAGATGTCGGTATGCATACGGCTCTGGTACGGCAAGAGTACACTATGATGCGTACCCGCGCCCGCCTCGTCGAGTGTGTACTGGCCATGAGTGTACACATCCACACCCAGCCAGAACCGAACCAGCTTCTCCTTATTGGAGAACTTACATATGGGTGCCAATTGGTGAGGGTCGCCGATTACAATGAAGTGGCGTTTGGCGCGATTGCCCGCAACGATCACCGCTGGGGGCGGCCCCATCGATCCCTCATCCACGATCACGACATCCCATTCCTGATTCAAAAGATGCGGGTTGAGGTAGAGACTGGTCAGAGTGGCCGCGACTATTTGCGCTTCCTCAACCACCTTGCGGGCCACCTCACGCTTAGTTTCCGCGAGCTGCTGATCGAGATGGGCCAGGGTCTCTTCAAGCAAGGCCACTTCCTTTTCTGCGGCAGTAATGGCTTGTTCGATCTCAGCAACGTGCGGATCGCCGACCGCTAGCAGATGCATGAGATCAGTAATCTGCCTGGTCAGCGAGATTTCTTGCTCCACCGAGGAGGTCGGTCGTGTGTCGCGTTGTTGCTCCCAATATGCAATAATTGGCGTCAAGTCGTCCCAGCGCCGCCTGGCTTGTTGATAGGTGTTCAGGACTCGATCCTGGTCTTGCCGCAGCGTATCAATCTGTTGAGCAAGTCGATGGAGTGGTGCTGCCAGCATCTCAACAGTTTCCTGCAGACCCTTTTCCCATTCGCTTGTCCAGATCTGAATCACAAGGCGTACAAACCAGCGATGCTCGCGCAGGTGTTCAAGCTTCTTGTGTTCGGCGTCATAGGTTGTCCATTGCTCCTGGTAGGACTGCACAAGAGGGATCAGCTTGTGATTCAGAGCTTCCCAGTCAGCACTGGCACCTTTCATCGTCTCTTCTTCCTGAGTACGTTGCTCAAGACGCGGCGTCAGTTGCTCCATGATAGGGGCCAGACGCGCCCGTTCTTCGGCTTCCAGATCGGACAACGCTCGCTCGGCACGCCTTTTCTGGCGCTGTAACCCGGTTTCTTGCTGTTGCCATGCCAGCACCAGCTTTGGCAGTGCTTCTCGATCAGCGGTGAGCTGTGTGAGCAAGGTCTCTCGCCTCTGCTCCAAACGTGTAACCTCCTCACGGTTGTGCGCGATACGGTCTGCCACAATCAGTGGCATCGTGATAGTGCGATACTCGTCCGTTTCTAGCTCTGCCAGGTGCGGGTCTCCATAGCGGACCAGGAGATGTTGGTCGAGAAAGCGCTCCTTCCCTTGCTGGCGCAAGAACTTCGCCAGGCGAAGCACGGCATTGTCAACTGCATTGTTAGTATGTGAAACGATCAATACCCGGTATCCAAAGAGGGCGGCATGCAGCAGGGCTGTAGCGGCCAGTACATTGGTTTTTCCAGTGCCTGATGGTCCCATGATCATGAGCAGCTCGCTGTACAGCGCACGCCTCATCGCCAGCAGTTGCGCCTCATCTGCTGGAAACATTTCCTTGACTGTTTCGAGCAGGTGCGCCTCTGCCTCACCGTCGGTGCTGTCAAGTACACCGAGCAGCTTCAGGCCGAAGTGGGCTGGGGTGCTCTCACGGAGGAAGGCTTCTTTCAGTTTGCGTAGGAGAAAGGCGCGGTCCACTACTAAGTATGCAGAGGTCAGCGTCTTCTCTGTCAGCCGCTGCTTCACCATGATAGTCACAGCATCATCTTTGGTATTGGACAGTTCAACCGGGAGTGGGTTGGTAAGGTCCGAACTGGTAAGCTGCAGGTCGGTGCCATCGGGCAGATCCCATGATCCTTGGGTGAGAGTAAAGGTATAGCGGTAGCGACGGTGTCTTTCATAGACGAGCCGCCCATCAGTAATTATGTAGCGTCTTGTCCCTACGGAAAGCTCGATGGCCCTATCCAGGGCTTTCTCGATGTCTGGCCAAGGGTCCTTACGCGAGTGAAATGGTGTAGACATGCTATATACTCGTTTCTATGTAAAGGGGCGATATTAGACCGCTTTTCAGGCTATCATCACCTGATATAGTGGCGTAAGACGACATCGATGCGGTTATGACCCAGAGCCTCGGTCACATGTTTAGCCGCCATGCGGTCGTAGTCACTTGGTTTGAGTCTCCCGACTGTCGGCGGAAGGCTGCGACCGGGCGCATAATAGAGGTAGAGCGCCTGCGCATAGACTCGTCGATAACTATGCACATCCATATGCTTCGGAATGCGTTCAAAGGCTAGCTCTTCCGGTGCGCGGCCTTCGCACACCACCTGTACGTCTGTCTCACAGCCTGGCAACACCGGCACGTCGCGCCAGCGTCCACCCTTGCCACTCGCGACATGCACCATCATATAGCCGTCATGGTCCTGAATATCGCGTACACGTAGATCATGCACTTCCTGGCGGCGCAGGCCCGTAGCACGCAAGAAATTCACGAGGGTCGGCCAGTTCTCCGGCTGAAAGTGTCGATCGTGACGTTTCTCACCACGCGAACGTTTGATGTTTTCCCGAGCCCGGCGCGGGATCACGACTGCTACGGCCAGGGTGCGATTATCGAAGAACAGGCGTAGCGCTGCCCGTTGTACCTGCAAGGTGTAGGAGCTTTTCCCCTCGGCCAAGCGTTGCTGCAACCATTCTGTCGCGAGTTCATCGGCGCGGGGATCCAGTTCGTCCTCTAATGATTTGATCTGGTAGGTCGACCGGGTCCAGGTGACGAATTTCAGTATGTGTTCCTGATAAGTCGTGCGCGTTTTAAAGGAATGGATCTTTCCTGTCGAGAATGCCCAGATGCTTTCGCCAGACTCACGTGCGGCGTCTTTGGCCTTACCGCGACTCTGACGAATTGCCATTTTGTCTTCCAGACGATCCAGAGAGGCTTTAATGATGCTCTTGCGGTGGGAAGCCATAAGTATAACTCCTCCTTGCAGGAAACACTACGAGGACGATGGTCAGGTTCAAACTTGTACGTGATATATTGCTGGCATGGTACCAGCGAGGCTATACGGGACCTCACTTGCCGCTCTTTTTTATCTTTAGGCAGGACTCTGCTGTTTAGAACTCCACTACGGCAGAGCTCTAACCGCAGAAGCCCTACAGCTATAAGACATCCGAGCAACGATGCACTATGAGGAAGCACTACTACTGCGCACTCCAGGGACGTTTTCCGTTCCTGCCAAACGGACTCTCACCGCTGGCAGGTCCGCACTCGGGGCCGTTCTACCAGAACATCCTATCAAGCTGCACTACATGTAGGCGCTAAGAAGGAATACACAAGGGAGGCATTACGAAACCGCGCTTAGGGGAGGCACTACGAACACGTCACACGAGAACGATGGACGATGCCCATTAATGCTGCCGGTATGCAGCCAGGGTGAGCGCCCCAGTTGTTTGAGCCTGGCGATAGCTCAGCACAGCACTCAGGAAACCACTCCTCATCGTTTGCGACTCCGTGAAACACGGGCAAGTCGCAGGTGACCAACCTGGTCGTTTGAACCCCGGCGAGTAACTCAGCGACAGATAGGTTCAGGAGACCATCCTCGTCCGTTCCAGGGGTTGCCCCTCTGGCGCAGTGGACAAGCTGCAACTCCAATATTGGAGGAGTCAGACCAATACAACACTGATACTATAAACTATCATTGCGCTTTATGTCAATATATAATGTAATATTACGGAAGCCAATTTATTTATATAATGTATCATGGAAGAACTGTTAGGAATAAGAGTACCAATGAGTACACCGGAACAAACCAATGAGAAAAAGAGTTCACAGGTTATCCTATGGAGAAACGGGGGAGGGAACTCAGGGAATATCGAATGTATTATCACTAACTTCTCTGGATATCCAAGGCTTCCAAAAACACACTGAGGAAACTCAGGGAAATGATTTCTCCACTTCTTGAGTGAAGAGATAGCTGCTGGTTGCTAGCATCCTGACCTTAACGGAAAAGGTATTTCCCTGAGAGCTCTTAGCGACTAGGAAACGACTACTGTGCGCATAGTTGGCGACCTTCATCTCATCACTCTCATGCTCCATACTTCCTCGTAGGATGTGAGTGAAACTCCGGGGAAACCCAGTATGCTGCTAGAGGCTCTCTGGATTCCCAGAACTTCCATGAACACATGAAGGGATGCTGACATGAGCCGTACATTTAACTTCCGTGAAAGTCGCGAACTGCTCCGCGTCGATCCAAAGACGTTTCAAAAATGGTTGCAGAAAGCAGGTATTGACCCGGACAGCCAGAAGAGTCTGGCCGATGAGCGAGAACGCTATCTGACAGAAGAACAGCTTACCTTGCTTGCGAAGGAGCATGGCAGGACCTTACTGCCTCTGGAAAGCCAGCCAGAACCACCAGCGACTGTGACTGCTGCCCTGCTGGCAGAGCAGATGGCCCTATTAGAGCAGGAAATCGCCCTACATTTCAAACGACTAGAAGCGCAGGGACTTCAGATACTTCAGATTATTGCTGACCTCCAGCAACACTTGGCAAACCTGGAACGAATAGTACCCCTACAGCGCGAGTACAAACCAGCGAATCAAAAGGGCGCTTCGTCATCCCCATCTGCTTCAGCGCCGAAGATCGAGCATGAATTATCATCAACCAGAACACCTACGAAGAACGCCAGGAAAAGAACGAAAGGTAAGAAGCTACCACGAACACTCATTCCCCTCCACGTGTTCGCTCGTGAGCATGGAGTATCAGAGGGCGCAGCCGATCACGCAGCCCAATCCGGAAAAATTACAGCGGAATGTGGAAAATGGCTCTACAATAGCCGATACATTACCGCTGCACTAGATCAGCAGGGGCAAAGTGAGTTCTATACTCTGTTTCATGAACGTGAAGGTTTTCGAGGCTGTAGGCAATGTCCTCATGCGCCTTCACGATGAGAGGGCGTTCGAGGGCTCACACTAATGTGCATGTAGACAGCGTCCAGAGTTTGCGCACAATCTAAATGGCCATGCAACTGGCAAGCCCTTTTCTTTCAGAAAAGAACAGGTGGGACTGATCGATCCAAAAACAAACGGCAAGCCGAGGCCTGCCCTCTTCCGACCGGAATCCTGCCGACTAATGGAATAGCAGCGTTTTCACGATGTCGATAACCATTAGTATGATCGAAACAGCAGTGAGGATGCTGTTACTGATCACCAAAGCATGGTTTTCACGATCTTCGGTGTGGTTTTCTCCCTCGCGCATCTTATGACCTCCATAAGTAACCAGTACAAGACAAGCTATCTTACGAAGGCGTAAGATGGGGGCGCGTCTACGCGGTGCTGGAGCCCATATTTCGCCGCCCCGATGGCATCTCCAACTCCTCTATCCGTCGCTTTGAGCGCCCAGAGGGGACGGTCACTTAAAGTATATCCTGACTTCTCACAAGCTGCAAGCATTTTGTATCAGTAAGTATGTCCGTCACAGCCTTGGGGAACTCTTAGGGAAGAGTTTGATATGGAATCTCTGCATCGATTCCCATCAGAGTAAGCCCGGCTTGCAGCCTCACCTATGATTCGGAATTATTCGGTGGAAACCGAATCCAAATGTGTGTTGAAGGGTCTTGTGAGGCATCTCTAGATAGCGCGTATGATAGGATTAACCCCCTTTCTTTTATCTGCTTGATGGTGGAGCTGACCTCTTGTTCATAGACATCAGCTTCATCCTCCCGTCCCCTATCGCGCAAAAAACCTGCGATGGCTAATAGTAGGTCCAAGTAGTCGTAAGACTCAGGTCCCCCTGCGTACCGATAAGTAGTTAGCGCCTCCTGGTACAAGTACTCTGCATCATCGCTTTTCCCCCGATCCTGCGCGATTCGCGCCAGAGCTTGAAAGTTCCGCGCAGTATCAGGGTGGCATGAACCCAGTTTCTCAAGCCGAATCGCAAGTGCCTGGGTGCAAAACTGCTCTGCCGTTACAAGGTCTTGTTGACGAAGAGCCAATCCTGCGAGGTCTTCCAAGCTGTTTGCCGCCTGCGGATGATCATGACCCAAGACCCTTTGCCGTATATCCAGTGCTCGTCGAAGCAGAGGCTTGGCCTGTTCCAATTTATGATACCACGCATAGAGTCTCCCAAGACCACTGATGATATCTGAAATTTCAGTACTCTCCCCTCCCCAAATCTGGTTACCAATATCAAGTGCATCCTGATAATATGCCTCAGCAAGGATAGCACCTGCAGGTCCAAGTCGTGTAGCGATTTCCGCCGCAATGTAGTACGTCATCGCCTTTTCCGCAGCGTAGACTGGTGCTGTCACCCTCTTATGCCATTCGAGGGCCTGCTCACATATTTGGGCAGCGCTGTCAATAAACTTCCCTCGAAGCTGTGCTAGCGCCAAATTGTTGAGGCAGTCCACAACGGCAGGATGATCGGTTCCCAGTACTCGCTCATAATCCGCTCTAGCTTGCGCGTACTGCTCCGCGGCCATTGCATAGACACCTCGTTCCATAAGCACTCGACCGAGTTCACGCAACAGGTCTATCGTATGAGGGTCGTCACTGCCTCGCGAGTCGTCAGATGCCCCTAGAGCACGCAGATACAGGGTTGTGGCTTGTGGGTACCACCCTTGCTTGTAGACCTCTCTTGCCACACGCTCAAGGAGCCGCGTTGCCTCATCTCCCACCAGCTCCCACCGCTTAATAAGATCTGCGCAAAGTCTGGCTTGCGGTATGTATTGTTCTACCTTCTTCAGAGGAGCAGCTAAAAAGGCCTTCTCCACAGCATGCACTACCTGCTCAGCCCAGAGACGCTGTGTTGGTTCATCCAGCCTGTCCTGGAGTACGGCCTGAACGAGCCGATGAATCGAGAAAAGTTGCTCATCGGCATTGCGCCGGATGAGGGAATATCTGAGCAGTACCTCGCAGGCCTGGTTCAACTGTAAGGCATTTTCTACGATGGGATGAAGCTCAGTGTTTTCAAGATAGGTGCCTTCGAGCAGAATATCTTCTGGGATGGCATCAGGATGCAGGAAAGCGCACAGATCGAGCAATTTGGCCGCAGCAGGGCACTGTTGCTCAACTCTACTGAATGAGATCAACCAGGTCGTTGCCACCGACTCCTTATAGGCGGTGTACAGCTTTTGGCGCTCGCTTCGCCGCGCCAGGAGTTCCTTCCGATGCTTATGGTATAACTGGATGTACTCCAGCAGGCTGCAACCGGTTTCCCCTATATATGCCCCTGCTTGATCGAGCGCAAGAGGGAGATCGTCAAGGAGTAGTGAGAGTTCCAGGGCTTCCAGCCGATGGGCTTCAGAGAAAGTGTCTAGCGATACAGGCTGCGAGGGCGGGCGCGTCCGGCGAAGGAGCAAGAGAACTCCCTCTTCTGGCTGCATCTTGTCAAGGTGAAGATTGGAGGCCAGTTCAGCCACCGCCTGTGAGCGGGTCGTCAGCAGCACATGCCCGTGCGGCATGCCTACGAGGATATCCTTCACCTGGACATCTTCCTCTAAGTTATCAAGCAGCAACAGCCAGCCTGGGTGTGTCCGAAACCACTGCTTAGCCTCTGTTACGAGGTACTTGTGGTTGGGCTGCCGCTTTCTAGTCTCGGGAACATCAAGCTGTATCGCGGCTTGCGCGAGATCCTCATCCAATAGCTCTTGTTTATCGGCTCTGAGCCAAAACACCGCCTGGTAATTATCACGTTTGCGGTAGGCATATTCAAGCATCAGTTGGGTCTTGCCTATCCCCCCCAGTCCACTGATCGTCTCGATGGCCACCCCGTCTTTCTCCGCAGAGAGGCGCCGATGTAAGTCCTCTATAATCTCATCGTAGCCTGTAAAGTAGGGATTACGTTGGAAAGGGACATTCCAGGGTCTTTGACTTGCTTGATCAGCGACTATCGGTAGATAACCCAGTTCTTCCACTTCCAGGCCGAACACCTCGGCCATACTGCGCTGGTGGAAGAGGTTTGGTTGCTGTCCTATCTCTCGTTCCCAGTGGCTCACCGTAATTGCAGCCGCATTAATCTTCAGCGCTAACTCCTCCTGCGAAAGCCCCAAAAGCTCACGCGCTCGGCGAATAAGCTTTCCTCGGGTGAGCTTCAGTCGCTCCCGCTCTTGTCGTATCCGCGCTTTTGGATCCTGTGGTTCCTCCATGAAGCGGCTCTCTTTCATCTACCTGAAACGCATTTGTCTATCATTGTTTCTGGCAAGAATTGTACCCAAGATACTGCCCAGTATCAAGCAGCATTAGAAGCAATACAAGCACCTAGCTGGATGACTAGTAAACGACTACTTCTCAGATAGTCGGCGACCTTCCTGACACCGCCGGAGTGGCGCATACTTTGCACAAGAAGGTGGTATTACCTCAACTCCCATTTTCCAACAAAAGGAAGAAGGCACTTTAACAGGATCATCGAGGGCAGGGTAACATTATGGCTCTGCAACATAAAAGGATAGTCTATCATGGTCAACGATAAACGGAAACAAGAAGCGACAGTATTGCTTCCGTCCCTCGGCTGGTTACTGCTCAATGAAGAGGAACGACAACTACTGCAGGCATACGTGGAGCTGGCTCTCAGCCGGCAGTTTGAAGAGGGGCGAGATAACCAGGAGTGGTTGAGCAGAGGGGCGGCGCACGAACACAAAGCGGAGCCGGGAACATCTCCCCGACTCCAAGAAAGCGCTTGAGCAGGCAAGGATCATCACAAAGAGAATCGCATCTGCCCAACCGCGGTGTGAGCCAACAATTTTTGGGCGTTACTCCACAGGATTTTCTCGCGCACCTCCGGCTTGAATTCGATCTTCAAGGCATCGAAATCCTTCATCCAGCGCTGGGGTGTGATGAAAGGGTAGTCCGAGCCGAACAGGAAGCGGTCTTGCAGGCGCGTCGCTGCCTCGCGAAGCAACGGTTCAGGCGTGTACTTCGGTGACCATCCAGAAAGATCATTAAACACATTGGTTTTATGCTGCATGATAGCGATCATCTCTTCGTGCCAGGGCCAGGAGGGGTGTGCGCCGATAATGGTCAGGCCGGGAAAATCGGCTGCCAGCGAATCGAGGTAGATAGGCCGGGTGTAATCCATTTTAATACCCATTCCACCTGGAGTGCCAGCTCCCAGGCCGTTGGTGCCAGTATGGAAGAGTGCCGGGACGCCAAGTTCCTGAACCTTCTCCATCAATGGGTAGAAAGCAGGATCGTTGGGGTAAAACGCCTGCACTCCGGGATGAAATTTCGCCCCGGCCAGTCCTAGTTCCTTGATAGCGCGTTCCATCTCTTTTATCGCCGCCTTTCCCTTGTGCGGGTCAACGCTGGCAAAACCAACGAATTGCTGGGGGTAGCGCTCTACGATGGCGGCAACATAATCGTTTCCCAGGGGCGGCAGACCAGTAGCGGTTTCCGCATCCCAGGCCAGCAGGACGCCGATCATATCGATCTCGGCGTAATCAGCGGCGAGTTGCTCAATGTCCTTCAATTTAACTTCCGTGCGGAAGAAACGCTCGGCGGCCTTAGCATAGGGGCCAAGTGTGACCTGCATAAACTCCGTCGTCGGCAGATGAACATGAAAATCTATAGCACGTGGCATCGTATACTCCTCCAAAACAGGTACATAAGAACAGCTTTGTGCTTGCAATATTCTTTATTATAGTCCCGCGTAAGACTGTGAAGTCCAGGGGAGACCGATGAAGGAATATGGCAGTCTACATTGTCAGAGATGACAGCCAACTCACCCGTATTGACCAGCTACACTCAACCCGCTATAATCGAACTCACAAACGTCTCAAGAGTGACAGTGCAAGTAGGAGCGTGAGTTGGACGGCTATCTGGAACGTGAACACATCCCCTCGAGTGGTGGCAGGCGCGTCAGGGGTGAGCGGCGCATCGCTACGCGCCAGGTAAGCGAGCCACAAACGCTGTACCAGATCGCGCCCGAACCTGACACACCTCCAGTGATCGACTTCACTGCCGATGCTGAAATCGTGCGGACAGTGGTGGAAGGCGAGCGGCTCACCTACGGATACCTGTTCAACCCGGCCTTTGCCACAGAAATCTCGCTCATTGACCCATTACCTCATCAGCGCATTGCCGTCTACGACCACATGCTCAAGCAAACACGACTGCGTTTCTTGCTGGCGGACGATGCTGGGGCGGGCAAGACCATCATGACCGGCCTGTATATCCGCGAAATGCTGACACGCCGCCTCATCTCGCGCGTGCTGATCGTTCCGCCTGCCGGACTAGTTGGTAACTGGGAACGCGAGCTGCGCACGCTCTTCAATCTGCCCTTTCGCATCATCACAGGCAATGATGCCCGCTCTGGTAATCCATTCATCGGGCCACGCAGCGACCTGCTCATCGCCAGCGTCGATACCCTGGCGGGTGAGAACATGTTCGCCCGGATGCAAGAAGATGGCGTTCTTCCTTATGATCTCGTTGCATTCGACGAGGCGCATAAACTTGCAGCCGACCGCGAAGCTGACCTGCGCCTCCGTAAAACCGATCGCTATCGCCTCGCTGAAGCCCTGGCCGGCATCTTCAGCGAGGATGAACGCTGGTCACTCTCCTGGGCTGCACATCACCTGCTGCTGCTCACGGCCACCCCGCACATGGGCAAAGATTTCCCCTACTACTGTTTGTGGCGCTTATTGGAACCCGACGCGCTTTCCACCATTGACGCCTTCAACGCGTACCCGCTAGATGCACGCCAGCACCATTTTATTCGCCGTACCAAAGAAGAACTGGTTGACTTTGCCGGGCAACCGCTCTACCCGCAGCGCATCTCCGACACCTTAAGTTATACGCTCACACAGGGCGAGATCAGCGAACAGCAGTTGTACAACGCCACGACACTGTATATTCAGACCAACTATAACCGGGCGCGCATGCTCAATCGTTCGGCAGCGCGCCTGGCAATGAGTGTCTTCCAGCGTCGCCTGGCAAGCTCAACGTATGCCCTGCTGCGTTCATTTGAGCGCCGGGTCAGCAAGCTGGAGAAGCTGATTGACGATATGCGCTCCGGTCGGCTCACCGCGACACAATTACGGGCGGAACAGCACATATTGGATGCGGTGAAAGATACCCTGGATGTAACTACTGCCGAGGAAGAAGAGGTGGTCGAAGGCAAGGAAGAACACGAGCGTAGCGAGGACGATCTGCTCGGCGGAGTGCTGACCACCTCGCTTGCCGATCTCGAGCAAGAACTGGCGCAGGTACGCTGGCTGCTCGACCTGGCCCTATGCGTCTATGCCGCCGGAGAGGAGTCCAAGTTTGAGAAGCTGCGTGAAATCCTGCGCGATCCCCGCTACGAGCATGAGAAGCTGATCATCTTCACTGAACATCGCGACACGCTGGAGTTCCTGGTGCATCGACTGGAGGGTATGGGGTTCACCGGACAAATTGCACAGATTCATGGCGGCATGAACTACCAGGAGCGTGAAGAGCAGGTCGCATCCTTCCGGCGACCGGTTGAAGAGGGCGGCGCGCTCTATATGATAGCAACCGATGCCGCCGGTGAAGGCATCAACCTGCAGGTGTGCTGGCTGATGGTCAACTACGACATTCCCTGGAACCCGGCGCGCCTGGAACAGCGCATGGGACGCATCCATCGCTATGGACAGAAGCACGACCCGGTCATCATCCTCAACCTGGTGGCAGGCAAAACCCGCGAGGGACTTGTCTTGAAAACCTTGCTCAAGAAACTGGAGGATATTCGCAAGGAACTGGGCAACGACAAGGTCTTCGACGTGATCGGGAAACTGTTCGAGGGGCTGGCCCTGCGCGAGTACATGGAGCAGGTCGCAGCCTCTGGAGACGAGGGTGCCGTCCAGCAGCGCATTGACGGCAAGCTCACTCCTGAACAGGTGCGAGCGCTAGAGGCCCGCGAACAGGCTCTCTATGGCGATGGCGGAGCCGTCAAAAGCCAGTTGCCGCGCCTTCGCGCCGACATGGAGCAGGAAACATACCGCCGATTGCTGCCGGGGTACGTCCGCCACTTTATTGAGCAAGCAGCACGGCTCCTCGACATTGGCATTGACGGCGCTATGGATGGCATCTTCACCCTACGTCCGCTCAAACCGGGAGCGATGGACTGGTTGTTGCCCATACTCGAAACGTATCCGTTGTCTGTGCGTGACCGCTATACGGTCTACCCACCGCGCGATGGTACACAGGCGATATTCCTGCACCCTGGCGAACCCGCCTTCGACCGCTTCCGCGCCTACTTCTGTGATCGCTTCAGCAGGCAGGCACTGCAAGGGGCCGTCTTCGTCGATCCAACAACTGAGCGTCCTTACTTCTTTCACCTGGCGCAAGTGGTGATTGCCCGGCAAACCGATCCAGCGCTGCGCGTACTGAGCCGCGATGAGATAGTAGAATACCGGTTAGTCGGTCTCAAGCACGAAGAGGGAAGCGATGTCGTTGAGTGTCCCGCCGAGCAGTTGTTGCTCCTGCGCGGCAGCGATTATCTTCCCCCATCAGCCATTCTTTTTGCAGCCACTGCTGATCGCTCGCACGAATTGGCCCACGCCTACGCGCTCGCCAACATTGCCGAAGGAGTAGCCGAGCAGCATCGCGAGTGCCTGCGCCAGAGCCTGCCGGAACGCATCACCTTTATCGAACGCGGCTTCGCTTACCAGGCAGCGGAACTGGCCGAGGCCCGCAGCCGACTGAGCGAGAAAGCCAGCACCAGCAACCCCCACGCGAAGGGCGAACTGACAAAAATCAAAGCCCGCCAGCGCGAGGTGCAGGCGCGCAAAGACGAAGCCCTGGCTGTGCTGCGGCGCGAGCCGGAACTGATTATGCCGGGTGAGATCAGCTTTCTGGCTCACGCATTGGTGGTGCCTTCTAGCGATCCCGAAGATCAGAAACGCTACGATGCCAACGTAGAAGCCATAGCCATGCAGATGGTACGAGCCTATGAGGAGGCATCAGGGGCCATTGTCCATGATGTCTCGACAGCAGAGCGGGCGCTGGCGGCTGGACTGGAAGCCTGGCCGGGCTTTGATCTGCGCTCACACCATCCATCGGGAGATATCCTGGCCATTGAAGTCAAGGGACGCGGGGGCATCGGCGATGTCGAACTGACCGAGAACGAATATATCCGCGCCTGCAACCTGCGTGACCGCTACTGGCTCTACGTCGTCTACAACTGCGCCAAAGCCGCACCCAGGCTCTTGCGTATTCAAGATCCGTTCGGCAAACTGATCGTGCGCCAGAAAGGCAGCGTGATCGTCGGCGAGGGGCAGATTTTCGCAGCGGCAGAGGGTGAATAGTAGAGGTATGTATATTGCGATACCGCTTTTTTGGATTAAGGCCATACCAAATCAAGTCAGAGGTATTTTGCTTGAAAGCGGTACAATCATTGCAGAAAATCACTTCAATATTGAATGGTCAGGAGCCTGCTTTCTCTGAAAGGAGGATTTCTAATGGATACTGGATATATAAAACTCATAGAATTGATAGAGAAGCTCGATAAAGTGCAGCAAGCTTCCTTCAGGATGGTACTGCAAGATAAAGATGGCCAGTGGCTGTTGCATACCCTGATTGTTGATGTTTTGCCCGAAAAGTTACGAACAAACTCTCCTACGTACAGCTATGATTACGGATCAGTCGTCTTCATTGCCAAGCTGCTACCTGGGGCGGATATTGCTTCATGGCTCATCAATAAGAGAGGGAAGATCGGCAATTATCACTTTCAATATGATATTCAGATAGATGTGACCCAGTTAAACGTTAGTTGGACGCGGTATCCCAGCAATGCCAGCATACTTTATGCCGGTCCTAAAATCGCGTTTCCTTTCACGCTGTATAATCTACCACAACCATCGAGTTCATGGGGATTGCCATCAGGCATTCTTGTGAATGATGGCTGCCCTTTTTTCCCAAGTGTTCAACAAGCGATTGCCCAACTTATGTACGAGGTGACAGACCCAAATCAGCTAGGTGCAACCAATCAAGGTTATTATGTCAGGTTTATTCATGATGAAGCCAGCATCAAGCATATTAACATCTCTCCTCTTCTGCTCTCTATTGAGATAGAGGGCTCGAATCTTGCTGGAACACGATGCCAGATAAGTGGCCCACCGGAGTTGACATTTGAGACAGAGATATCACAACCGCAGCGGATCGATTGTCCTCTTCCGCAGGGAATGCCGCCTGAAGTATGGATCGTACTTTCTCGTGGGAGCGAGTGGCTCGACCACTCATATATCAGTCAGCGTTGGTCACCATTTAGAGGACGACAAGGCAACGTTTCGTTCGAGGTAACGTTTAGCCCGCCGGATATTCCCACGCAAATACAAGAACTTATCTCACAAGGAGAAGGACCGACTATCGAATTTAAACGGCAAATCTCAGATGATGGTGGCACAGCTATAAAAACGGTTGCCGCTTTTGCAAACGGTGAAGGGGGAGTGATACTGCTTGGTGTTGATGATAAGAGCAATGAGATTGTGGGAATAAAAGAGAGCGTGAGTCGGACAAAAGATTCGGTGACAGATCTTATTCGCCGCAAGGTTGTTCCAGAACCCCATATTCGGTTTGAACATGGTGATATTGGTGAAAGAACAGTCGTGGCAGTCTATGTCGAAAAAGGCAATTTTCCGCCCTATGGCGTTAACCCAGAAAAGCCAGAATTTTATGTTCGTCGCGGCGCAAGTACATTCCCTGCCAAACATGAAGAAATCGTTGCCCTCGTGCAAACCAAATTACCAGGAATGAGGTTTCCATTATGACCATAGATCGTCGTCTTATCGAAGTTGCCTTCCCGTTGAAGCAGGCATCGCTAGACTCCGTTCATGAGAAGAATGTGCGGCACGGACACATCTCGACACTGCACATCTGGCCTGCGCGCCGACCGCTGGCGGCTAGCCGCGCCGCACTCATCGCCACACTCCTGCCTGATCCTGGCAATGCCGCCGAGCGCAAACAGATGCTTGAGAAGCTCGGCGGACGGCTCGTGACAAAGGTGAAGAAGAAAAAATTGCCCGATGGCAGAGTGGAAGAGCAAGTATCTGAAGAGACTGAAGGAGGGATTTTGCACTGGGGTTGCGAGAGCAGTGCTGACCTCGACTGGTTCCGTGAGAAAATTCGCGAGGCGTATGGCGGGCGAGCGCCCAGGGTGCTTGACCCCTTTTCGGGCGGGGGCGCGATTCCTCTCGAGGCGATGCGCCTGGGCTGCGAGGTCACTGCCGTCGATATCAACCCCGTCGCCTGGTTCATCCTCAAATGCACACTTGAATACCCGCAGCGACTCGCGGGCCAGAAACGCCGCCTGCCGGATTTCGCGCTGCAATCCCGTGAGTTCATGGAAAGCTATTTCAAGGCGAAGGGACTGGATGGTGCTAAACTGCAGGTGCAACTGAAAGAACTTGGTCTGGACAAACAGACAGCGCTGCCGACACAGCAGCAATTGAGTGGCCTGCAAACGCAGGTGGTCTCCGTTGAGGCCGATCTCGCCTGGCATGTGCGTGCCTGGGGCTGGTGGGTCTTACAGCAAGCGAAAGCCGACCTCGCACACTTTTATCCGACCATCGACGGCAAGCCCACCGTCGCCTACCTATGGGCGCGCACTGTCACCTGCAAGAACTGCCGCGCCACTGTGCCACTCCTCAAGACGCGCTGGCTGTGCAAGAAAGACAACAAGCGCGTTGTCCTGACCATGCAGCCGAGCGCCGACAAAACCGGCGTCGTCTTCGGCATTCAGCAGGACGTACCGGCTGCCAAAGGCACTACAGCGCAGAAGCGTGAAGCCGACAAGCATATTGGAGGTGGCACGATTTCTAAATCTGGTGCCACTTGTCCCTGCTGCGGCACTATCATGACAAGAGAAGATTTGCAGCAGGCTGGCTTACGAGGACAACTCGGTACTACAATGACATCTGTGGTTATTGATGGCAAACAGGGTAAAGAATATCGTTTGCCGGAAGAAGCTGAGATACAACTTGCGTCGGAAGCAATCAATGAAGTAGCTGATGTGTTTGACGAAATCCCCTATGGTATTCCAGAAGAGCTAATTCCTCAAGGTGCAAGCCGCGCCAGCGGCGGCTCATCCTTTACTGTCTCCCTCTACGGTTTGACAAGATGGTGCGATCTTTTTAGCCCACGACAGCTTCTGGCATTAGGAACCTTTGTTAAATATACACGCAAAATTCAAGAATTGATGAGAATTGAAGAATATCCTCCAGGATGGGTTGAGGCTGTAACTGCATATCTTGCTATAGGCATTGATAAACTGACAGATTATATTGCTGCTCTTTGTACCTGGCATATTTCGAGGGAAATAATTGGTCATGTTTTTGTACGATTTGCTCTTCCAGTCAATTGGGACTTTGCCGAAGCTAACCCTCTTTCCAATTCTTCCGGCAATTATTGGGCCTCTATAGATTGGGTAGCACGCGTGGTAGAACATACCACTCAAGCAGCTCAAAAATCTTCAGAAACACACATTCTTCGCCAATCTGCGATTATTGAACACAGTTCTGGCAAATTTGATTCTATCATAACCGATCCGCCGTATTATGATGCAATATCATATTCCGACTTGATGGACTTCTTTTACGTTTGGCTCCGGCGTACCTTACATGGATTTTCACATGAAATAGATGAAGTGTTTCAAGGGGCTGCTTCTCCAAAGTGGGACCAAGAACGCAATGATGGTGAACTTATCGATGAGGCAAGTCGCTTTGATGGCGATAGGCAAAAGTCTAAAGCAAACTACGAAAACGGTATGTTTCGCGTCTTCCAGGCATGCTACAAATCCCTGACGCCTGATGGGCGGCTGGTTATCGTGTTCGCGCACAAGCAGCCGGATGCCTGGGAGACGCTGGTCTCGGCCATCATTCGCGCCGGATTCGTTGTCGATGGCTCCTGGCCGATTCAGACCGAGATGGGCAATCGCACCCGCGCGCTTTCGTCAGCAGCGTTATCATCTTCCGTGTGGCTTGTGTGCAAGAAACGCCCTGAGATGGCGCGACCCGGCTGGGATACGCGTGTGCTGGAGGAAATGCAGGAACGCATTATCAGTCGGCTGCATGATTTCTGGGACGCGGGCATTCGCGGGCCGGATTTCGTATGGGCAGCCACCGGGCCTGCTCTGGAGGTGTATAGCCAGCATCCCGTCGTCAAGAAGACGAACGAGCCAGGACAGGTGCTCAGCGTGTCGGAGTTTCTGCGCCATGTACGTCGCATCGTGGTGGACTTCGTGGTTGGGCGCGTACTGTCACACAATGGCGGGGGCGGGCCGGATGCGGTGAGCGGCCTGGACGATGTGACCACCTATTACCTGCTGCACCGCTACGACTTCGGCATGGCGAGTGTGCCTATCGGGCCATGCATTCTCTACGCCGTCTCCTGTGGCCTCTCGGACAACGCGCTGATCACTCGCTACGATCTCCTGGCGAAGACGGGCGGCCAGGCACCGGACGAGGACAACGAAGACGAGGCTGAGCGCGACGACGGCGAGACGGAAGAGGGGACAAGCAGTAGTGTGCGCCTGAAGCAGTGGAACCAGCGCAAGAGTGCTAGCCTGGGCTACACCTTGCCCGGCACGCCGCCTCCACCGCTCATCGATCAGGTACATCGCCTCATGCTCCTCTGGCGTGCAGGCGATGTGACGCGCGTGGATGAATTCCTGGACGTGCGCGGTCTGGGTCACAACACCCTCTTCCACCAGCTCCTACAGGCATTGATCGAACTGGCTACGGCTGGCAGCGAGGAACGTTCGCTGCTGGAAAGCATTAGTAATCACGTGGCAGGGCGCGGTTCGCTGCCGGTTTACCCACTGGGACTAATGGAATGAAATTCCTTCCAGGGAAAAGCACGAGGAGTTTTGAAAATGACTTGTCCAGAACTTTTACGTCACGATTTGCGGCTGGTATCCATCTATTTCAGTCGTTACTCTGACTTACATTCTCAAGGGCGTCATTTGATCACGGGCTGGTTTCGGCGTGCCTGGGAAAGGCGAGATTGTCAGGGGGATGAGTGTTTCGAGGTTTTTATCTATGCATGGTTTGCATTTAACGGCTGGGCGGCATGTGTCACTGATCTCGATGAGGATTATAAGTATATCGATGCCCTCAAGCGTGACCAAACCTTGTGCCGGAAATTTTCCGAGCTCTTTGCTGATCCTGAATCTCCCTTTAGACAATATGCCGAGCAGTTTGCTAAGCTATGGCCCATCTTTGATGTGAAATCATTACGTCGGCTGCATATTCCTTCCCTTTATACAGGGACACGTAGTTCAGTCATTGAACATTACCTTGCTTCAGGCGCAACAAATTTCGAGCCGAAATGTTGGAAAAGGCACAAAGGCGCAGAGGAGTCGATACCTGTAGATTGGCCGCATACTCTTGCCGCATTATATAAAGTGCGTTGTAACCTTTTCCATGGCCAAAAAGCTGCCCATTCGGAAATGGATCAGCAGATAGTTTCTCTTGCCTTTCAGACTCTGGTGTATTTTTTTGAGCAGGTATTGACTCTGGGAGAGTACTGATGCTGTACGATTTATACATGGCACTATCAGCAGTATTTCATGGTAGAAAGTAGGATACCGACGATGACCAGACTGGCATGGAAACCTTGGCATGAGGTTGTGCAATTACGCAACGAACTGAAAACGGGCGAACTGTCCCTCTCGATCTTTGCCGCAGACCTTTACGACGTGGCAATGGGCAAGGCTCGCCCCGTTTATCAGAACCCCTATGACTTTTTCTCCTTCACCTATCCCACCTTCAACCTGCGCGAACTGGCGAAAGATGTTGTGCTCAGGCTGGCGGGCAAGAATAATAAGGCTGTGCGCCAGTTGGAACTGACCTATGGCGGCGGCAAGACGCACACGCTTATCACCCTTTATCACCTCACGCACCAGACGCAGTGGTTGCCCGATCTGCCAACGGTGCAGGAGTTCACCCAGCACATCGGTATGGCCGCGCCGCGAGCGCGCATCGCTGTACTGGCTTTCGACAAGCTGGATGCCGAGAAAGGGATGGAGATCACAGGGCCCGATGGCACGCGGCGCTGGCTAAGGCAGCCGTGGAGCGTGCTGGTCTACCAGCTTGCCGGGAGCGACGGGCTGCGCCTGCTGCATGCTGAGGGCGAAGATGCTGAACGAGAAAGCGCCCCGGCGGAAAACCTGCTCGTCGAACTGCTCGCGCTGCCCGCTAGGGAAGGTCTTGCCACGCTGATCCTCATTGACGAAGTACTGATGTACGTGCGCGAGAAAGTTGGACTTGACCCCAACTGGCGCGGGCGGCTCATCAACTTCTTCCAGTACCTCACCCAGGCGGCGACCAAAGTGGATACCTGCGCCATCGTCGCTTCGCTGCTTGCCACCGACCCGCTCAAAAGTGATATGCTCGGCAAAGAACTGACGAGCGAACTCTACGCCATCTTCCGGCGCGAGCGCGAGGAAGGGGTGCAGCCTGTCCTCAAAGAAGATGCCGCCGAAGTCTTGCGGCGGCGTTTCTTCAAGCCAGAGTCCATCCGCGACCGCAACGCCTTTCGCTCGCATGTGCAGGCCGCGCTGCGAGGTATCGCTCCACTTGACGAGCTGACCGGCAAGGATATGCGGGCCGCCGAAGAGCGCTACTGGCAGAGCTACCCGTTCCATCCCGACCTCACTGACATCTTCTATACGAAGTGGACGAATATGGAAGGGTTCCAGCGCACACGCGGCGTTCTGCGCACCTTTGCCCTGGCCCTGCGTGATGCTGCAGGCTGGGATCAGTGTCCCCTGATAGCCACCAACGTTTTTCTGGGCAAGCCGGGCAGCGTGGCCCTCTCCGAGTCCGCCCGCGAACTCACCAACGTCGCGGAGACCGAGGAATACGAGGGAAAGAAGCAGGAATGGACGGGCATTCTCGAAGGCGAGCTGGCCAAAGCCCGCGAGATCCAGGCGGAACTGCCAGCGCTGCGTTTTCGCGAGGGAGAGCAGGCCGTCTTTACGACCTTCCTGCACTCGCAGCCCATTGGCAGGGACGCCAAGACGCGCGACCTGCTCACGCTGCTGGGTCATACGCAGCCGGACAAGATCGAACTGGAGAAAGCGCTGCACCGCTGGACGGAGATCTCCTGGTTTCTGGATGAAAGCGCGATGCAAGACCGCGATAGCGCGCCGGACGGCGCGCGGCAGTTGCCGAGATCATGGCGACTGGGGACCCGCCCGAATCTACGCCAGATGCATCACGATGCCTGCTCGCGTATCGCTCAGGAGGCGGTGGAAGAGCAACTCATCAGGGAGATCCAGAAGTGTAAAAGCCTGATCACTGGAGCATCCGCCGCCGGGGCGCGCGTGCATACGCTACCGGAGCGTCCGCGCGATATTGACGATGATGGTGACTTTCACTTTGCGATCCTCGGGCCAAAAGCCGCATCGAGTCCCAACAGGCCGAGCGCCGAAGCGAAACGCTTCCTCGACGAGAAGACCGGCCCCGACAGCCCACGCGTCTATCGCAATGCCGTCGTGCTGGCCGTACCCTCGCTGGATGGACTGGAAGCCGCCCGCAATACCATTCGTGATGAACTGGGCTGGCAGGAGGTCGAAGAGCAACTCAAAGGGCAGGATGTGGATGTGAATCGCAGGCTGATGCTCGACGCGGCAAAGAAGGATATCGGAGCGAAGGTGACAGACCTGGTGCGACAGACGTATTGCATCGTCGTCTCCGTCTCGACGAAGAACGAGGTGCAGGCCTTCAAAGTCGTGGTCGGCAGTGATCCGCTCTTCGCGGCCATCAAAGCCGATCCGCAGTCTCGCATCCAGGAAACGGCGGTCAGCGCGGAAGCGCTGCTTCCCGGCGGCCCCTACGATCTCTGGCGTGCAGGCGAGACATCGCGCCGCATGAAAGACCTGGTGGAGGCATTTGCCCAGTTCTCGCAACTGCCCAAGATGCTCAACCGCAAAGCCATCCAGGATACGCTGCTAGATGGCTGCCGGGACAGCATGTTCGTCTTCCGGCTTCCTCGCCCCGATCATACGTACCGCACCTTCTGGCGTGAAATGCCAGACGATGTTGTACTGAGGGACCCGGCTCTGGAAGTCGTACTGCCCGAAGCGGCGCAACTCGCTTCGCTCTCGCCCGCGCTGCTTGTGCCGAGCATCTTGCCCAAACTGTGGCAGAGAGACGAGTTGGCCTTGCGCGATCTGTACGCCTATTTCTCGGGGCGGGTGTTGTCTCTCCAGAAAGATGGCTACGAAGAACCGCTTGCCATCCCACGCGCTGAACGTGATGTGGTGGATGCTGCTGTACTGTCCGCCGTCAAAGAGAAGCTCCTGTGGCTGCTCGCCAGCCCCGGCAGCTTCTTCGCTGAAGACGTGCCGGTAGGTGTGTTAAGTGGGAGCGCCACCTTGCAACGCCCGCCACAGCTCATCCCGCCAAAGGACATCCTCTCCAACGCCTTGCTCGAAGCCTGGAACGGCAATACGACAACTGCGCTAGATATCGCCAATGCCCTCTCGACCAAAGCCGGGAAAGCTCTGCCCTGGTACACGGTGCGCGAAGCCATCGATGCCGCCATCCGCTCGCGCTGGCTGGAAACTACCGCCGATTCTGGTCAGTGGCCTTGCGATTATGCCGCAGCCAGGTTTGCACGCTTCAGTCTGCCACAAGAGCAGCCGCCACGTTCCACGTCGGCACCAACATCACCAACAGCAGTACATGAACCGGTATCCACCCTCGTTCCAACAATGTTTATCGCTGAGGCGGACTTGCAAGATTTCGAGCTGCAAGACCTCGCTGAGCAAGTTGGCAATCTCATGAAGGAGACAGTTGGCCTGAACCTGCGTTTCCACGTGCGTATCGAGCTTGGCCCGGTCTGGCAGGTGTCGGAGGCGACACTGGCGAAGGTGAATGGTCTGCTGGAAGAGGTATCGGAGAGGTTACGGCTGGAAAGGGGATAATATGCTCCTGTTTGATGATGGGGAAAGACATTATACAGGATATAGAGTACCGCGAGAATCAAACTTTGCGTTTTTGAACCGATCGGCTTTGCCGAAATTCGAGCGTACCCGTACACTGCTGGAAAGTTGGTTTCATGATTATCCTGCTGCGCATCAGGCCTCACTAAGGGCCAATTTTCGTTCTGATCGAGATACGCAACACTGGGGTGCCTTTTTTGAACTGTATTGCTACTCCTTGCTTCGGCATCAGGGATTTACCCTTAGCGTTGAGCAAATCGTGGATGCAGCAGTAAACAGGCCTATCGATTTTCTGGTGCAGAAAGATGAGACCGCGCTTTTCTATCTTGAAGCAACTGTTGCTACAGATTCCAATCAAGTCCTGTCGAATCAGAGAAAGACATGGGAGCTTATCGATGCACTCAATGATCTCAACGAGCCGAATTTTCAAGTGAGCCTAGAGATTGAATGTGAGTCGCAGCAGAACCTACCCTACACTCGAATTCGCTCCGCGATACATGGCTGGCTCCAAACACTTGATCCTGATGAGGTAGCTGAAAAGAGAAAGGTCTTGGAGCATGATAGCCCACGGGTTGCGCAACGAGGTGTATCTGACAGCGATTTGGCGGGAGAGCGCCCTTTGCTGCTCTCCCGTTTACAGCATGCAGAGGGATGTGCGATCCCTTGACAGCAAAAAATCGGAGCATTGAACGAGCCTGTGAAGACACCTCAGCACAAAAGTGCATCTCGTTGCGCAACCCGTGGGTATGAGGAGTGTCTACGAACGAGACAATTTGAGATATGCGACCAAATTGAACTCGTAATGCGCCGTTGGCTGCTCAGTTTGCCCGAAGAAGCCTACCGTTCTGGACTGCTTTTCACCTTGAACGAAGCTATTGGTAGCGATCATACGAAATACCAATATTCCGCCCTTACTCTGCTTTCCATGATAGCACAACACCTTTCTTCTGGCCCTTCTATCGTCCTGAGCACTCTTATTCCGTCTCTCTTAGCGTTAGCAGGTCTATCCGCTATTCATAGGTACGAGCCAAAGACTCAGGTAATATCGTCCGACTTAGCTCTATCAGATCTAGCATTATCAGTACTCTCCTTCATGGGTTCGCGTGGGCCTGCAGGATTTCTTTTGTCTGATGCGCGTCAATACTTTAAAGATGATCCAGAAAGTCTACGTTCGCTTGCTCGCTATTCCCTGGAGAGTGGTATCCTGCTTACGGTCGCCGTTATTCCTCAATCGGTAGATCTTTACAAAGGTTATGAAAATGCTGTTAACCAATGGATAACTTTACTGAACCAACATAAATCAGATCATATAGAAGGACAAGAAATCGACAACTGTCTCAAGATACATCAAGCTCTGCTTAACTGTAGTGAAGAGGCGTGCTATCCCACTGCTATCCATCTGTTAGCTATGCTCCAAGCCGTGAAAGATCATCCAGATCAGCCGTGGCAGCAGGTATGGCAAAGCTATATGATTAACCAACTACAATCAAGTAATTATACGCACTACCATGAAATAGCTTTACTATGGACCATACTTTTTCCAGAACAGCAAGCCCTCACAAAGTTAGTTACCTTGCTCCTAGAACACTTCTATAGCGATGGAAAGCCTGTTCAACGTTACGCGCAACATTTTATGGCAATAATGGGTACGTATCTGCAGTATCATCAATATTTGTTGGGAGTGCGAGACAGGGAAGGATTACAGTACTTACGGTATTTGTTTGGTTTACGTGACCTCCGCGACATCGTTTACTTACAATATTTCAAATACTTAAAGTACCTTAAGTACCTACGAGTTCTACGTGATATAGGCCATCCGCTCTCCATTCGGTATATGCGTGAAATATTATATTCGCAACATATGCAAGAGATACAAGCTGTGCTACTGACACCGTCAATTACAGAGAAGACAATCCAGCTGCTCACTTTCGCCCAATCGACAGAGCGGTTAGACCTTCTTACTATTCTTCTAGGCCGTGTCCTTCAAATACGAGAGGGGGAAGAAGTTGGCGATGCAGTTGATTGGGAGTTACAGCAAATTGTTCGAGTTACACTAAGTAGTTTTCTCTCAACGGAAAGCGGGGAAGTACGCGAAATAGCATTGACGATCTTACGTTCTTTACCAACTCGCTCAACAAAAGAGATCGAAATGGTGTTAAAGGTGGCAGAAGAGAGTGATTGTAATCCAATCAAACAAGCCTGCGCTACTGCGTTAGCAGAGACTTCCTCCCGAACACCCACAGTTAGAGAGAAACCGATATTGGGGCTATCCTCAAATGGAGCTATAGCACGTTCTACGGTTGAAGAGCATTTGAGAAAAGAAAAATAGAATTCAGTTCAGTTTACCTTTCCTTAGCGGGGATTTTGCAGGGAAAAAATGCCGACACCCCAAGTCTAAAGTGACACCATTGTCGTGAGAGAGCCACCCATCAAGCAAGGAGGGCTCGCAGTTCTGCCAACAACGGACCCAGGCTAGCGGCTGAAAGAGGCGGCATCGAACCCCAATATGTTAAAAGTTGAGTCGGCTGGTCACCACGTTACATTCCTGAATCTTTGCTGCGCGAGGCTGCTACACGCCTGCAGGACCGCTTTTTGTTTGGCTCGGACTACCCGTTCATTACGCCGCAGCGCTGGCTGAAGGATTTTGAGGCAGTCAAGATCGAGTTCAAGCCGGAGGTGCGAGAGAAGCTGTTCTGGAGGAATGGGCAGAAGTTGCTGGCGCATACAGATGTAGGAAAGATGAGATTTACAGAGTAGCAAAACTTCGCATAGGGACACTCCTCTTTCCCCTGGCCGCCGCTGTGATGCTGCTCATCTTCACGAAAGGCCGTCTATCGTACAAATCGGGTGATAACGCGCAACTCAAAGAGGAGACTCTCTCGATAGAGGTGTCACTAACGACCATCGAAAGGTGAGGGCTAAAAAGAAGACATCAGTACAAAAGTACTCCGGTTTTTGCACGTGCAAACCGGAGTACTTTTTCTCTTCCATCCAATTCTCCTCAGTATAAATACCGTGTCAAAGCATTTCATTTTATATGCTCTTGTATCTTTTCATTCATCTCTGTCAACAAGATGCATGTAATAGTCGCGCTTGCTCGTCTCTTTGCCTCTCAATATACTTAACTGTAGCAATAGGTTTTGATTGTCTCTTTATTCGTGGGGAAGGATAGTAAGAGTGAAACATGGAGTAAGCTCTTCAAAGCCCGACGCTCAAGAAGCCTTTTATGATACCTGGGTTGAGTCTCGCATGCGTAAAAATCAGCGAAGATTTCAAATTGCTACCTTGCTGATGGTGGGGGCAAGTCTGCTAGTTATTCTCGCTTTTGTGCTCACTGCCTGGAACCTGACCACCTCTGCTGCACCTCTTGATCGCACTCCGGTACCTGCAACGCATGTTGCTACTCGAGTACAACAGGCGACTCCCACTCCCACACAACAGGCGACTCCCAGCCCCCAGATAAGTCCGCAAATTGCCGCTCAGGTTGATAGTTTGCTGGAAAATAAGGCTTCACAGCAGCAGTTTAGCGGCTCAGTATTGATCGCCATAAACGGCCAGGTAGTGCTTAGCAAGGGTTACAGCATGGCCGATTGGAACAAGAACATACCCAACACCGCTCAGACAAGGTTTTACCTCGGCTCTGTCACCAAACAATTCACCGCCATGGGTATACTGATCTTGCAAGAGCAAGGCAAGCTGAACGTCCATGACCCACTCTGCAAGTACATTCAAGACTGTCCACCACCCTGGCAGCCATTGACCATTCACGAACTATTGACACACACCTCCGGCATCCCGCAATTGGACGACTCCCAGCTGTCGGATGCCTCTCCTCAAGCATGGATCGACAGTTACGACAACGTACCTCTAGAGTTCGCACCTGGCACCCAATTCGATTACTGCAGCGTCTGCTTCCAGATTCTGGGCTACGTTATCCAGCAGGCTTCTGGCAAACCATACAGCGAGTTCATCCAGCAATCAATTCTTAATCCCCTGCAAATGAAGCATACCGGCTTCGACTCAAATTACTATTATTCGCTGGCCAACCACGCTACGGGTTATGCTTCCTGGCAGGTTCCGGCCATGCAACTTGGTTGGGATGTCGATCCCCAGTGGTCATTCCTCTTTGGCTCAGGATTGATGCAAAGCACCGTTGGAGACCTTTATATCTGGGACCAGGCCCTCTATACACAAAAACTGGTCTCCCGGCAAACACTGAACGAGGCTTTTACTGAGTACGACGCTACTTCGGAGTTCGCGGGATCTGGTTATGGTTATGGCTGGTTCATAGCCAAATCGCCTGTACAAGGTCACCGCCTGATCTGGCACGACGGGAGAATCGATGGCTTCAGAACCTACATCGGGCGCTACGTCGATGACCATGTCACTATCATCTTCTTGAGTAACCTGGCATCACTGGATGAATTGGCGCTTGCACAGCAAATCCAGCAGATTATTTTCGCCAATTATCATGGCTAGCCACAAATAGATACACCGGAAAGCTCCTGGCGTCACAGCAAGCAGGTGCCAGGAACTTTCCGGTGTATCGGAATTGATCTAATAGGGTTCCTGCGCGGTTCCAACTTGAACTGTTGGGTAGCCACTTACTGACCAGCTTCCTCCTGCTGCCCCTGCTTTCGTATACATCGGACTAGTAGTATCGATGATCTCTTGCGAGGCGCCTGCATCTCCCGATACCCCTACTGGAGGCGTCTTATAACCCGAGGGAAAAACAAAATAGACCTGCGCGGTACCATACACATTGCAAGCACCGGTATCCGAACTGCTACATGAGGACTTCGAAACTGTGAGTTGCGAGCGCATGCGCCCACAATAGCCAGCGTCGCCAAACTCTGCCTGCAATTCGACATGAACTTGCAAAGTTAAAGAGACCTGGCCTACCCCTGGATAGTTATAGGTATATGTCTGGTATTTTGTATCACTGGTTATATAATACCACTCGAGATCCGAGCCACAGTAATTACTGTGTACACCAGGAACCACACTCGCGGCTTGCGCCAACCCACTGGAAGCCAGTGAAAAAATCAGACCACACATCACAGAGGCCAATACCAGGAATCCCTGCATGATCCTTTTCATGCTCAAGATAGTCTCTCCTTTCCGAGTTTTACGTCCTGACATAGAGCGTCTTTCTATGTCCTGTCACTTTACTGGAGGAGCTCAACCTATAAGGGCTACTCCAGGCCTTTCCTTAGCATCTACTTGACGAACCACTACCTTCATGTGAAACATGTTAATAAGCTTATAGCCTGTATCGTTTCACCAATTAGTACTGCAAGGCCTATTCTCTTTTTACCCGTTCGAGTGCTATAATACCAGGACAGTAGCGGCCACTTTCTGTCCGGATCAGCTTATCGCGGAAAAAAACACATGGAACATAAAGAAGTAGACCTATCTCCCTCCACTTCATACAAAAGTTTAGGACAGTTCCTGCGGGAGCAACGCCTTCATCGAGGCCTTTCCCAGGAAGCACTGGCTGAGGCCCTTGATGTCTCAGCCAGAAGCGTCCGGCGCTGGGAACAGGATCAAGCCATCCCCCAGGAAGTCGTGCGTTCACGCCTGCGTCAATTTTTCGGGATCAACCTTCCCTCCTTATTAGGAACCGGGACTAATCAAGTAGACGCTCCCATCACCTCTTCTTTCTGGCAGGTCCCTCTCTCGCGGAATGCTTTCTTTACAGGCCGTCAGGAACTTTTGCAGGCCCTACACCAAAAGCTCAGAAGAGAACAGAGCATGGCGCTGACACAATCCTGGGCTATCAGTGGCCTGGGAGGTATTGGGAAAACGCAGATCGCTCTTGAATATGCTTACCGGCATCGTCCCGAATATAACGCCATCTTCTGGATCAGTGCTACGACTCAGCAAACTCTACACGCCGACCTGGTAGCAATTGCGCAGTATTTGGACCTCCCTGAAAAGAGCAAACAAGACTACACGCAGGTTATCCTCGCAGTCAAAAAGTGGTTGGCTACTCACCGTGACTGGCTGCTGATCCTGGATAACGTTGATGACCTGGCGTTTGTGCGCGATATTCTCCCGGCGGAACACGCTGGCTACCTGCTGCTCACAACCCGCGCCCAGGCGATCGGGTCGGTGGCTCAACGGATCGATGTCGAGACCATGGGCCTGGCCGAAGGCACTCTCTTCTTGCTACGGCGGGCGAAGCTGCTAGCCCTTGGAGCGTTCCTCGACCAGGCTCCCCAACATCAGCTCGCGGAGGCCGAGGCTATTGTTATCGAGATGGACTTTCTTCCGTTAGCACTTGATCAGGCTGGAGCCTATATTGAGGAGGTTGGTTGCGACCTCTCGACCTACCTGGATATTTACCGTTCGCACCGGCGAGAACTCCTCCAGCGTCGCGGTCATCTTGCTAGCGATCATCCAGAGTCAGTGGTCACCACCTGGTCTTTGAACTTTCAGCATGTCGAGCAGTTCAACGTTGCCGCGGCTGAGATTCTCCGCCTATGCGCCTTTCTAGAGCCGGATACGATCCCCGAGGAGTTATTCAGCGAGGGCGGCCTCGATCTCGGTCCGCTGCTTTCTCCTGCCGCAAAAGACCCATTAGCTCTGAACGCAGCCTTTGAGGAATTGCGCAAATTCTCCCTGGTTCAACGTGTTGCTGAGAATAGGCTGCTACGTATACACCGCCTGGTGCAGGCCGTTCTCAAAGATGCTATGGGGGTGGAAGAACAACGCAGGTGGGCAGAACGAGCGGTACGGGTCGTCTCAACCGCATTTCCGATAACAATTGAGCCGGCAACATGGCCGCGTTGCAGGCGCTTCCTTGCGCAGGTGCAGGTATCCAGTATATTGATCCAGGAATACGACTTTGCGTTCGCGGAGGCGGCCGTACTACTCTCGCGGGCCGCCAGGTACTTGCATCAGGCTGGGCTTTATGAACAGGCAAGTCAACTGTATCACCAGGCTTTACGCATTCAGGAGCAGGTCTATGGCCTTGAACACCCCGAGGTGGCCCGTTCGCTTAAGAACCTCGCAGATCTATACCGCCTCATGTCGACGGCTGAGCAGGCGGAATCGCTCTACCAACGCGCCCTCCGCATCTGGGAACAGGAGCCAGGCCCGGAACAGCCCGAGATGGCTCAAACGCTCTATGGCCTGGCCACACTCTATCGCCTCACAGAGAAATATGAGCAGGCGGAATCGCTCTACCAACGCGCCCTCCGCATCTGGGAACAGGAGCCAGGCCCGGAACAGCCAGAAATGGCTCAAACGCTTAGAGGATTAGGCCTCATCCGAGAACGACAGGGGAAATATGAACAGGCGGAGTCACTCTACCGGCAAGCCCTGTCTATCTGGGAACAGCGACCGGGGCCAGAACAGCCCGAGACAGCTTCTCTATTGAATAGCATGGTGAGGCTCTACGCCTCGCAGGGGAAATACGCGCAAGCCGAGGCAGTATGCCAACGAGCCTTACACATCTGGGAACAGACCCTCGGACCCGAACATCCTGATGTTGCGCGTTCTCTCAATAACCTGGCCAGCCTCTTTGGAGAACAGGGGAAATACGCGCAAGCCGAGGCAGTATGCCAACGAGCCTTACATATCTGGGAACAGACCCTCGGACCCGAACATCCGAATCTGGCTCTTCCACTGAATAACCTGGCTGATCTCTACAGCGATCAGGGAAAGTACGGACAAGCCGAGCCTTTATACCGGCAGGCTCTACACCTGTGGGAACAGAAGCATGGGCCGGAACATCCAGATATTGCTCATCCCTTGGGTGGATTAGCGAAGTTGTACAGCAAACAAGGCAAGAACCAGCAGGCCGAAGCTCTCTATCGGCGGATTCTGTCCGTTCAGGAACGCACGCTGGGCGAACACCATCTCCAGACGGCTGAAACACTACATGCTTTTGCAGTGGTGCTACAGTCACAGGGCCAATACCAGGAAGCCAGGGAGTTCTATCAGCGGGCATTAGCAACCCGCGCTCACATCCTGGGAACAGAGCATCATAAGACTGCTGAGAGCCGTGAGTGCCTGCAAACTGTCCTGATCATTCTAGATAAACATGAACAAGCAAAGCAACTCGAGGACATATAGCTTGCAATTCCCTGCCATTACTCCTACTTGCTTGCGACATCCATCAGCTAGATGATAGAATGAAGTATATTCCACTCATCGGAACAGGTTAACAGCATGAAATAACATGGGACGTATACAGTGACGACTTTGCTTATTGAGGTAGAGGCAGTTTCTCAAGAGTACGACGCTCAAGCAAACAAACTTGCTCGTGAAATACTTTTTTTACCTATAAAACATCTTCCTTCGCTTGCCGCAATTGCAACCGGTAATACTCCTCTCACTCTCCGCACCGCTCACCTCTACTACCTCACAGGTAACCTTTCCCTCACCGAAATTGACCGTCTCGCTCAGCAATTATTGGCCGACCCGGTAATGCAAAAGGCGCACATCTCTACCTCCTCAGTAAAGCTGACCACACATCAGGAACAGTACCAGGAGCAAATACCGGCCTATATCATCGATGTTTTTTTTCATGCAGGGGTAACCGACACCTTAGCCGAGAGCGTAATGAATGGCGCCTCGCTGCTGGATATTCGTGGACTGGAACAGGTAGCAACGGGTAAGCGCTATATTCTTGATGGGCGTTTGAGCGAAACGGATGTGCAATACATCACGGAAGCACTTTTGTATAACCCGGTGATCCAGCAGTATAGCTTGCATCGTTCCAGGCAAGAGGATTTTCAAACCGGCGACCTGCAGGATGTACCTGCTGGCAGGTCACAAGCACAGGTAGAAGCTAGAACTAGTGCGAACCGGTTCCATATTCTTGATATGACGGACGAAGAACTGCTCGAACTAAGCAAAGCAGGCATGCTTGCGCTCGACCTTGAGGAGATGCGAGCTATCCAGGCGTACTATCGAGAGCAGCAGCGCGAGCCAACCGATGTGGAGCTTGAAACCCTCGCTCAAACATGGTCAGAACACTGTTCTCACAAGTCCTTCAAGGCAACTATTGACTACTATGAAGTGGATAGTGCCGGCACCATCCTGAAAGAAGAAACCATCGACGGCCTGCTCAAACAGTATATTATGCATGCTACAGAGCAAATCAACCCACCCTGGCTGGTATCCGCATTCAGTGATAACGCCGGAATCATTCGTTTTACGCGCTCCCACGATATCGCTTTCAAAGTCGAAACACATAATCACCCTTCGGCTATTGAGCCTTTCGGTGGTGCAAATACCGGTATCGGAGGTGTGATTCGCGACGTATTGGGAGTTTCCGCGCAGCCCATTGCCTGTACAGATGTACTCTGCTTTGGAACTGCTGGTACAGTTGGCGAGGATTTGCCCCCAGGCATTCTTTCGCCTCATCGCATTGCCAACGGTGTCGTCGATGGTATTCGCGACTATGGGAACAAGATGGGTATTCCTACAGTTAATGGCGCAGTGCTTTATGATCGTGGCTACCTGTACAATCCGCTGGTCTTCTGTGGATGTCTTGGTGTGTTGCCGCATGGGGGTCATCCACGCCGCGTTAGATCAGGTGATCTCATTGTTGTCCTCGGTGGGCGCACGGGTCGTGATGGCATCCATGGCGCAACATTTTCCTCAGGCGAAATGAGCCGCGAACTCAGCGCCCGCGCTGGCAGCGCCGTGCAGATTGGCGCGCCCATCACCGAAAAAAAAGTCACGGATGTGCTGATCCAGGCCCGGGATCGCCATCTCTACACGTCCATTACCGATTGTGGGGCCGGTGGATTCTCATCGGCAATCGGCGAAATGGGCGAGGAGACGGGAGCAAGGGTGGAACTGGCAAACGTTCCTCTCAAGTATGCGGGACTGGCCCCCTGGGAAATCTGGCTCTCAGAAGCGCAAGAACGCATGGTGCTCGCTGTCCCACCTGATCACCTCACTGACCTGCTGGAAATCTGTACTCTTGAAGAGGTCGAGGCTAGCGTAATCGGTAGCTTTACAGGCGATAAACGCCTGGTGGTCAGCTATCATGGCGAAGTCGTTGCTGACCTGGATATGGTATTTCTGCACAAGGGCAGACCTAGGAGAAGGCTGGAGGCAACCTGGACAGGTAGGCAGGAAACGCCTATTTCTGCTTCTAACTTTGCTGCATTAAAAGAAAACAACCTCTCCGTGAAAAATCACTCCGGCATACTCCTCGCTCTTTTATGTCACCCCACCATCGCTTCGAAAGAAGCCATCATTCGACGCTACGATCACGAGGTGCAGGGGGCTACAGTTCTCAAGCCGCTGGTGGGTAAAGCCGGAAATGGACCCGGCGATGCCGTCGTGTTACAGCCCATCCTTGATGAACCAACCGGAGCGGGAATCGTAATTTCTAACGGCATCAACCCACTTTATGGCAGAATCGACCCTTACGCAATGGCAACCAATGCAATCGATGAAGCCTTGCGCAATCTCACGGCAGTTGGTGGAGACATAGAGCATGCAGCCATCCTCGATAACTTCTGCTGGGGCAACCCCACCGATCCTGTACAACTTGGAATGCTCGTGCGCGCCGCCAAAGGCTGCCATGATGCCGCAATCGGCTTTCGTGTGCCGTTTATTTCCGGCAAGGACAGCCTCAACAACGAGTATCGTACTAGTGGCCAGCGCCTACCTGTGCTGCCCACGCTGCTCATCTCAGCAGCCGGCGTTATCGACGATGCGGCTCGTACTATTGATATGTCGCTCAAAGATGCTGGCAACCTGCTCTATCAAATCGGGATAACACGCAACGAACTCGGCGGTTCTTATCTTGCGGAAGTTGTCGAAAGCACTACCTTTGAGCCATCCTTCCCTCAAACGAATGTCCCTCAAGTTGATTTTCAAGCGGCTCGCACCAGGATGAAAGCCCTGGGCAACGCCATCCGCGCCGGCATGATCGTTTCATGTCACGATCTTTCAGAAGGTGGCCTGGCCGTCGCCTCGGCTGAAATGGCGCTTGCAGGTTCGCGAGGAATACATATGGACATTGGCAAAGCCCGGCATGATATTTCAATGCCGGAGGATTCTCTGGCTACACTGCTCCTTTTTAGCGAGAGCGCCTCACGTTTCCTGGTTGAGGTTGTACCTGAGCAACAGCATAGATTTGAAGCATATATGCGTTCGCAAGGTGTACGAGATTTCGCCTGTATTGGCGAGGTAACGGAGTCTGATCGATTCATTGTGCAGTATAGAACACAAAAATTGGTCGATCTACCTGTTGCGACCTTACAGAGCGCGTGGAGGAGAGAGGAGGTAAAGGCATGACAAGAGCGCTTGTATTGCGCGCACCCGGCATCAATTGTGATCGCGAAACGGCACATGCATGTCGCCTGGTGGGCTTCGAGACCGAACTTGTACATATCAATCACCTGCTCAGAGCACCCGAACGTCTCTTAGCGTTTGACTTCCTTGTCATTCCAGGAGGCTTCTCCTATGGCGATAACCTTGGCGCAGGTACCCTGCTGGCCAAAAATCTCACCGTTCACGTGGGACAACAACTGCAACAATTTATTGGCGAAGGCCGCCCCGTGCTTGGCATCTGCAACGGTTTCCAGGTGCTCGTTCGCGCAGGACTACTCCCCGGTCAAATCGTCGAAGCCCCCGACATTTCTCATACAAAGACTCCCACCCAAACTTGCAGCCTCACGGATAATGCCTCGGCTCAATTCGAATGCCGCTGGATCAGGCTCGCCGTGCAGCAAAGCTCCTGCATCTTCACGTGTGATGCAGGAGAAGTGATCGAATTGCCGGTTGCCCATGGCGAGGGACGTTTTGTTCTAGCCCATCCCAGGTCATTGGCGCAGCTCCAGGCACGTGGCCAGATTCCGCTTGTTTATACAACGTTAGAGTCTATGGCTATAGGAAATTTTGATGCCGGTGACCCAACAATCCCTTACCCAGATAATCCCAACGGCTCGCTTGGTAATATCGCGGGCATTTGTAATGCGCAAGGCAATGTGCTTGGTTTGATGCCGCACCCTGAACGATTTGTCAACGCGCTCCAACATCCTCAGCGGCGCGGGATGGTCAACGGAGAGGGCGATGGCCTGCTCATCTTCAAAAATGCATTTGAGTACGCCAGGCAGCGAGAGAGGATAGTGCTGTGATGCCAGAGGAAATGGACAAACCTCTTGATACAGATAGCGCCTATGCTGCCAGCGGAGTTGACATTGCAGCCGCGGATCGCGCTAAAAGGCTCATGCGTGATGCAATCAAGGCCACGCAGGGCAGTAATGTGCGGGCCGGGATGGGAGCATTCGCCGGCATTCTTGACGTGAGCAGCATTCAGAACATGAAGCACCCGGCGCTTGTCGCTTCAACCGACGGCGCCGGCACCAAAACTTTACTGGCAGCACAGGCAGGCAGGTTCGATACTATTGGTTTTGACCTCGTGCATCATTCTGTGAATGACCTGCTGGCACATGGAGCTACGCCGCTCTTTTTCATGGACTACCTGGCGATGGGAAAACTTGATCCTGAACAGGCAGCGAGAATTGTGCGCGGCGTCGCCCTGGCCTGCCAGGAGGTCGGCTGTACGCTGCTCGGGGGGGAAACGGCTGAAATGCCTGATGTGTATCTGCCGCAAGCATTCGATCTTGCCGGAACGATTGTTGGCGTTGTCGAGCAAGATGAGATTATTGATGGATCGACTATCGTTCCTGGCGACGTGCTGCTGGGCTTGCCCTCGAACGGTCTGCATACCAATGGCTACTCGCTAGCACGGCGCATTTTCGCCCCATTTTCGCTTGAGACAGTTTTTCCTGAACTGGGCGAGCCGCTGGTTGATGCCCTGCTGCGTCCGCATCGCCGCTACCTGCGCGAAATACAGGCACTGCGCGAGTTTTTAGAGAAAAAGACCACGAATCGTCCTGCGATTAAGGGCTTGGCACATATTACGGGAGGTGGGTTTGAGGGAAATATCAGCCGCATTTTGCCCGCCGGAACCCAGGCTGTAGTAGAAACAAGTTCATGGAGCGTTCCACCTCTCTTCCGGTTGATCGCCCAGCTGGGCCATGTTAGCCAGGAAGAGATGTACCGGACGCTGAACATGGGTATCGGCATGGTCATGGTCTTATCGCCTCAAGACGCTGAGAAAACATTGGGCTTTCTCCCTGAAGCGAGTACAATTGGTTTTATCAGGGAAGGCGAAGGAGTAGTCGTCGATTTTTCAGTTCTATAAGGAAAGGGTAACATTGCTATGATCGAACAACCTGTTTTTGGTCCCCTGCTGGCAGAGGGCAAAACCAAATTGATTTACGCATATCCTGGCGATCCAAACCTGGCATATATGGTCAGCAAAGATCAAATTACGGCGGGCGATGGTGCGCGGCACAATGAACTGGTGGGAAAATCGCGCTGGAGTACCATCACCACCGCCAATGTCTTCCGTATCCTCAACGACGAGGACATCGCGACGCATTTCGTCGAGCAAATCAACGACACGACCTTGCTTGTGCGCCACTGTCGCATGCTGCCGGTCGAGCAGGTTATGCGGCGCATTGCCACCGGTTCGTATCTCAAACGACATCCTGAAGTGAGCGAGGGAACACGCTTTCAACCGGTGCTGGTAGAGACCTTTCTCAAAGATGATGCGCGACATGACCCACAGATCTGGGAGCAGGATATCATCCAGATGGGTCTGGCAACGGCCACCGAAATTAGCTGGATGGCGGAGCAGGGTAGGCGCGTTTTCGAGGTGCTGGAAAAAGCCTGGGCATCGATAGACGTGACGCTGGTTGACCTCAAGATCGAATTTGGACGCGACACAAACAATGATTTGCTGGTCGCCGACGTGATCGATAACGATAGCTGGCGGCTATGGCCGGGGGGTGATAAGTCGCGCATGCTCGACAAGCAAGTATATCGCAACCTGAAAGAAGTCACGCCCCAGGATTTGCAGGAGGTCGCTGATCGCTACGCGCTGGTAGCCGACCTGACCGGAAAAATCAAGGTGCGTTGAGAATCTGGGAGATAGGGGCCAGATTGATCGCACCTGGAGTGAGGCTTCCCCATTCACTGCAAAAATAAAGAGCATGAAATAATCAAAAGGTAACTGATGGCAGAAGTTGGTGGTTCACAAGGGGAGGGAGTACATGGAACGATTACACGACGCCTGTGGCATAGTAGGTATCTACTTGCAAGAACATGATGAGCACATCGATGTGCGGAACTATCTAACATTAGCTCTCACATCTTTGCAGCATCGCGGTCAGGAAAGCGCCGGCATCGCCGTCTATGATGGAAATGGCAAGATCGCCACCAGGGTTGGTATGGGCAAGGTGCGCGAAGTCTTTGCCGATTCAGGGGCCGAACTCCCCCCCACGTCTTGTGGAATCGGACATGTGCGCTACTCTACTACCGGCTCAAGCTGTGTCGAGAATGCCGGCCCTTTTGTGGTAGGCGAGGGACATATCTATCCAGGCGCGATTGCCGTCGCGCATAACGGCAATCTGGTAAACGGCGATAGGTTGCGCGCGCAATTCCCACCTGGCCTGCTCAATTCGACCACCGATAGCGAGGCTATTGCCCTGTTGTTGCTATTCTCTGAGGGTGGAACGCTGCGGGAACGCTTGATTGAGACGATTCCCTTTTTGCAGGGGGCCTATAGCCTGGTAATTCTCTCCGAGGGAAAACTCTTTGCCATGCGTGACCCCTGGGGTATGCGTCCTCTCTGCCTCGGACAAATAGGGAAGAACTGGATGGTTGCTTCCGAATCATGCGCGCTGGATCGCGTAGGAGCAGTATTTGTGAGAGAAGTCAGGCCCGGAGAACTCATTACGATTGATCAGCATGGCCTGCATACCGAGATTTTGTTCCAGGAACCCCGTCACGCGTTGTGTGTCTTCGAGTACATTTACTTTTCCGATGCGACCAGCAGCTTAAATAACAGGTATGTCTACGAGGTGCGCGAGCAACTCGGCCGGGAACTGGCGCGGGAACATCCTGTCGAGGCAGATATCGTCGTACCGGTGCCCGATTCTTCCATCCCTGCTGCGCTCGGCTATTCCACCGCATCAAACATTCCCTATGGCCAGGCCATCATCAAAAATCGTTACGCCGATCGTACCTTCATCAAACCCGATCAGCGACTGCGACAGCTGGAGGTGGATTTGAAATTCAACTTCGTCAAGTCGAAGATCGCCGGGGCGCGCTTAGTGATCGTCGATGACTCAATCGTGCGCGGCAATACGATGAAACGACTGGTAGCGGCGCTGCGGCATCAAGGAGCGAAAGAAATTCACCTGCGTTCGAGCGCTCCGCCATTGCGCCATCCCTGTTACTTCGGTATAGACATACCGCGTGAGGAGGAACTGATTGCCGCCGGACGCAGCGTGCAGGAGATCGCAGATTATATCGGAGTGGATAGCCTGGGCTACCTGAGCCTGGAGGGTCTGGGAAAAGCACTGCGTGTGGTAAAAGATGATATCAACCTTGACGACGCTGCAGCCATAGCTTCATTACATGCCGAATGCTGCTATGGCTGTATGCATACTGCTGGCTGGCCGTTTGATCCTGCAAAGCCGCCACTCCTGGCGCCGGTACGCAATGAGAAATTGCTGAGGGTATCATAATGCAAGTATTGGTGATCGGCTCAGGCGCGCGCGAGCATGCAATCGTCTGGAAACTGGCGCAGAGTCCTCGCGTCAACCAGATTTACGCGGCTCCTGGAAATCCTGGCATGATGGCACAGGCCGAATGCATTCCTCTAGGAGTAACACAATTCGCGGAACTCGCGGATTTCGCGGAACGCAAGCGCATCGACCTCACAATCGTCGGACCAGAAGTGCCTCTAGTAGAGGGCATCGCCGATTTTTTCCGCCGCCGCGGTCTGCGCATCTTCGGGCCAGACGCGGCAGGTGCCGCACTCGAGGGCAGCAAAGCTTTCGCGAAGGAACTGATGCCCGGCGCCGGTATCCCTACAGCGCAGCATCGCACCTTTACTGATGCCACAGCAGCTCAAGCATACCTGGAAGAGCATGGTGTTCCCGTGGTCGTCAAGGCCGACGGAAACGCTGCCGGCAAGGGAGCGATTGTTGCACTCGACATGGAAACGGCTCGTAACGCCGTACAGCAAATGATGGTCGAACGTGTTTTCGGCGCGGCAGGAGATGTTGTCGTGATCGAGGACTACCTGCAAGGCGACGAAATAGGCTCGACTGCCATCTGCAATGGCACGCATTATTTGCCTCTACCCCTCAGCCAGGATCACAAACGCGCCCTGGATAACGACCAGGGCCTGAATACCGGCGGCATGGGCGTCTATACACCATTGCCATTCGTGAATGGAGTCACCGAAACGCAGATACAGCAGCGCATTATCTCGGCCACCCTGCAAGCCCTTCAAGAACGCGGCATCGACTTCTCAGGCGTTCTCTATTCAAACATCATGCTCACGCAACGCGGTCCCATGGTGCTTGAGCACAATACCCGTTTCGGCGACCCGGAAACGCAGGCCTTCATGATGCTGTTGCAAGACGATATAATGAAGGTACTTGCATTCGCAGAAACAGCATCACCCGCTGCGTACCCAGAGATAGCCTGGCATAAGGGATACTCCGTTAGCCTGACATTGGCCTCGCAAGGCTATCCAGGAAAGTACCCGACTGGAATACCCATTACAGGTATTGAGGAGGCTAATCGCCTGGAACAAACGCAGGTCTTTCACGCCGGAACTGCCCTACGGGATGGACGCCTCGTAACAGCCGGAGGGCGCGTGCTGAGCATTGCCGCTCGTGGCGAGACATTGCCAGAGGCTGTAGCAAGAGTGTACGAAGCAGCGGCGCATATTTCATTCGAGGGCATGCATTATCGGCGCGATATCGCGCATCGCGGGTTGAGAGCAAAGGAATAGGAGTACAATACATGGCAGCACAAGTAATTATTATCATGGGCAGTAAGGGCGACCTTTCTCAGGCCGAAGGCGTGGCCAAGACCCTCAAAGCCCTGGAGATCAGCTACGAGATGCGGGTCTGTTCGGCGCACAAAGCAACGACGCGCCTCATGCAGATATTGTCCGAGTATGAATCCACCGGTCCACTTGTCTACATCACCATCGCAGGTCGCTCTAACGCGCTCTCGGCGGTGGTTGACGCCAATACGCGCTTTCCGGTAATCGCCTGCCCGCCCTACAGCGATCGCTTCAGCGGCATGGACATACTTTCATCGCTACGGCTGCCCTCAGGCATCGCCTCGCCAACGATTCTGGAACCCGAAGGGGCAGCGCTCCTTGCCGCCAAAATGCTCGCGCTGTCTGATCCTCTGCTGAGCCAGCGTATCATCAACTACCAGCAGCAGTTTGCCGCGATTCTGGCGCAGGCCGACGAAGAGGCGCGCTCTCATGGTTAGCGACTATGGGAACGCTCACCTGCGTCTCGGCGTACTCATCTCGGGCAGCGGCAGCAACTTGCAGGCCCTTATTGATGCGATTGAAAGCAAGGATCTACAAGACGTTGCAATCGCATTAGTGGTCAGCAATAGAGCCGGCGCCCAGGGGCTACAACGCGCCCTCCGGCATAAGATACCAGCAATCTACCTGCCCTGGAAGGAACCGCGGGAAAATGAAGCAAAGCTCGTTGCTCTCCTGCGTTTGTTTCAGGTTGATCTGATCGTACTGGCAGGCTGGATGCGCATCCTGAGCGCCGGCTTCCTCGCGCAATTCCCGCGGCGCATTATTAATCTGCACCCCGCGCTCTTGCCCGATGACGGCACAGGTTCACACTATATCACCGCTGATGGGACAGCCATTCCTGCCTTCCGTGGATTGCACGCCGTCCGCCAGGCTCTAGAGGCCGGTGTGACAATTACAGGAAGCACGGTTCATTACGTGACGGCAGAGGTGGATGCAGGGCCTGTCATATGCCGGGAAGAGCTGAAGATCGAGCCGGGCGATACGGAGGAATCGCTGCATGAGCGCATAAAGAGAGTTGAGCACCGGTTGATTGTGGAGGCCGTGAGGAGATTGAGGAGCGAATTCGCCTGGCGCGCCCCCGGATAAGCCTTTGATAAGGCTACCCCTTTCTCCAAACAAGCGAATAGCGCCAGAACAAATGCCTTCTCACCCTCGCTCCTGGCAAGACTTTTCTACAAATCTGGCGCAATTGGGCAAGCGTGAGATAGGTATCATGCTTTCCATGTTCGGCCCAGGCTTGCCGCACTGCTTCCGACTCCTTGATACGACCCGCCTTGAAAAACTTCAGCACAAAATTAATGGGGATGGCTATAAGAATGACCGGCAAGTCCGATAAACTGGCTTCATAAAGGTCAAGTACAATCAGCTTTCCGCCAGGGGCAAGTGCAGTTTTCAACTTACTGAGGATGTTCTCCATTGGCATGTGGTGCAGGGTCGCTATGGAGACGATGCAATCGAATTGTCCGGGAGCAAGACCCCATGAGAGTACATCAGCTACCTGGTAGTCAATATTGCTATATTGCTGCGAACGCTCCCTGGCGAGTGCAATCATCTGTGGTGAGAGATCGAGCGCGAGTACGTGTCTGGCCTTTTGCGCCAGCAGACGCGCGAATGCTCCGCTGCCACAACCTATTTCCATTGCATTCCTACAAGGCGATGGAACCTGGCGCAAAAGGAAATCATGATAATGGTTGTTGTGATTCCAACCCTCATCCAAAAGCAGCGCGAGGCGGTCGAAGTCAACCCGAATGGTAGCCATATCAACGTTACCTGTCATGGCTTTAGTATCTACAATGATTATTAATCAAGGCAAGGAAAGGAAGCAAAAGTACTAAATAACTTGCTCCATCAGCACAACCTTATCTATGTGAATGCTCCCACCTGTCACAGAGTTCAAAGAATTATCTCTAATGCCGGAAGTGCCGCCTGCCCGTAAAAATCATGGCAATTGCGTACTTGTTAGCCATACGAATCGCTTCATCGTCACGGATGGAGCCGCCAGGCTGGATAATTGCTGTCACACCGGCCCTGGCCGCGGCTTCGACGCCATCGGGGAACGGGAAGTAGGCATCCGATGCCAGTACCGAGCCGCGCGCGCGGTCGGCGGCTTTTTCGACCGCCAGTTGCACGCTGGCGACGCGGTTCATCTGGCCCGCTCCAACGCCCACTAATACCAGCTTATGCGCTAACACGATGGCATTCGATTTGACATGCCGCACTACTTTCCAGGCAAAGAGCAGGTCCGTCAACTCTTCCAGGTTTGGTTCGCGCTCGCTGACGACCTTATACGTCAGTTCCGGCTCCCCCACGGCATCAGGCGTTTGCAAAAGCAGGCCACCGCTGACGCTACGGATATCGAAGCGCCCGGACTGGAGCAACCCGGTATTAATGCTGGGCGGATCGATGGGAGCATGCGTCGCCAGCAATCGCAGATTCTTCTTCTTGCGCAATATCTCAAGCGCCTCAGGTGTATAGTCCGGGGCAATGATTGCTTCATAGAACAACTGGCTAATCTCATGCGCCGTGGCCTCATCAACGGGACGATTTGAACCAATGATGCCACCATACGCGGAAATAGGATCGCCCATATGGGCCTTTTTGTAGGCCTCAACAAGCACATCGCCGCAGGCTAATCCACAAGGGTTTGTATGCTTGATGATGGCGATTGTCGGGGCGGTGAAACTACCGGCAGCTCCCATTGCCGCATCGAGGTCAATCAGATTGTTAAAGGAAAGCTCCTTTCCATGTAATACCTCCGCACTCGCGATAGTAGGCGTTTTAAGAGAGGGAGTGGCCGTTGCCCAACGATAGAAGGCGGCCTGCTGGTGTGGATTCTCGCCATAGCGCAATGACTGCACAAGGCGCAGGGGCAGCGTCAGATCTTCAGGGAAAAGCTCGCCGGTCCGCGCGCGCAGATATTCCGCAATTGCGGTGTCATAGCTGGCCGTATGTTGGAATGCAATCGCCGCAAGGCGCCGGCGCGTCTCGAAGCTTACCTGTCCCTGCTCGTGCCACTCCTGCATGACGGGAGCATAGTCCTGCGGGCACACAAGCACAAGCACATCCTGAAAATTCTTGGCGGCGGCACGGATTAATGAGACACCGCCAATATCAATCTGCTCCTGCGCCTCGCTGAGCATTGTGCCTGGACGGGCGGTGGTTTCGGCGAAAGGATACAGACTGACCACGACTATATCAATGGGAGCTATTTGATGTTCCTGCAGTTCGGCAAGATGTGCCGGATCATCGCGGCGCGCGAGAATACCACCAAAAATTGCGGGGTGCAACGTCTTGACTCTCCCACCAAGTATCTCCGGGAAATTGGCCAGTTCGCTGACCGCATGTACAGAAATGCCTTCCTCTTGCAATACCCTGGCAGTTCCTCCGGTCGCGAAAATATCTATCTGATGAGCCTGTAGCTCCTGTGCTAATTCACTGAGACCTTCACGGTTGGCAACACTGATAATTGCTCGCATGTATTCCTCTTTCTGCCCTGCAATATGCACGAACCTGTTCTTATCAATAGGCAATAATCCCTTTCTCACTCATTATAAGACATATGAGAATAGTGCCATATGTGCTATACTCCTTTTGTACCGTTATTCTCTTCCATTGTGGCGTCGAACACACTTATTATTTGCTCAAGGAGACCAGCATGCTTTACTCGCCAGATGCCCCAGGTGATTGGGGCCAGATGCAAGGATCACCAACTATCAGAGTAGCGACAGAAGAGCTACCTACTGCTGATGGGTGCAAACTTTTCCTGCGCAGCTGGGATAGCGGGAGCAGCGAGATACTGCTGATTCTGCATGGGCTAGGAGCCCACAGCGGCTGGTTTATCGATATGTGCAATTCCCTGGCCTCACATGGCCTGACCGTTTACGCTATGGATCACCGCGGATTCGGTCGCTCTGAAGGTCTGGCAGGGCATATCGACGACTACCATACGTTCCTCGCTGATATCGCGTTCATTGTTACGCAGATACGCACACGCCATCCGGGAGCAAAACTTTACATACTCGGTCACAGCATGGGTGGTATCTTCGCCACCTATTTCGCCGCACAAGACCAGGACATATTCAATGGTGTGCTTTTTCTCAATCCCTGGGTAGCCGATACCTCAAAGGTTTCTGTACCGACCACACTAGGAATTCTGCTGGGTGGCTTATTTAAGTCCAAACATTACTGGCAGGTAGCTTTCGGCACTGACAAGATGACAACTAATCCTGAAGCTGTAAAGATGTTGAATGCGGATACCTTCTGGCGGTTAAAAGAAACATCCTCATTCTTCTTTCAGATATTTCTTATGCGCTCAGGCATACTCGCCAGAGCAAAGCAGATAACTATACCCGCGCTTGTCATACAGGCCGAGGATGATAAATCGGTTGTTCCCGAAGCATCACACAAACTTTACGAGGCAATAGCCAGCAAGGATAAGATGTGGGTTACGCTGCCCCACTATGAGCACGACAGCGAGTTCGAAGCGGACCGCTCGCTGCTGGATAATACCATTGCTGCCTGGATCAAGGAACATGCGACCAGTAGCAGTAAAGCAGCACCGTGAGCAAAGAGCTGAAATGCTCGCTGATTACAGTATCTTCTGTAACCTCAGCAGGTCATCCATATTGCCTGTGACCTTGAGCTTACGAGTGATATAGGCCTGGATGGGATTGACCTTGCGATCCATAATCCCGGCCAGCAAGTCGCTGTTGCTCGTCACTTTGATATCCGGTTGGGGAAGTGACTCCTCGGACAGCGTAGCAGTCCCATTTTCGGCGATTCTCAGGACAAAGTTGCGTTGCAAATCGGGAAAGATGAACTGCAGGGTTTTAGCAAAGCCCTGGAACGAGGCCTGGATATCGGGCAGGTCAAATCGAGCGCGGATACGCTCTAAGTACGGCATAATATCAGCCATGCTATACTCCTATTCTGGATTGATGAAGCGCGGAAGGTAGGCTTTCTGAGCAGAAGCCATTTCGTCGAACATTTGCCGGATTTCAGGCAGCGAACAGACTGCCGCAGTAAGTGGATCAAGCATCAACGCGTGCACTGCCGCCTCGCGGTCTTCATTGAGCAAGGATTGCACCAGCAGGTCATGCACCATCATATGCGCGCTATCCAGGGCGGCAAGCTGGATGGGGAGTCTTCCAAAGTGAACCGGCTGGACGCCATTGCGATCAACCAGGCAAGCTACTTCCACACAACCATCACACGGCAGATTCTCGATCAATCCAGCATTGTAGACGTTGCCGTAAATCGCCTGGGGCCGGTTCAAGGCATGTCCCTCAATGATATACGAGCCATAATCCAGGCCGCGTTCAGTATAAAATGCGCGTTCTCCCCGGCGCTCGCGTGCGAGATAGTCACGCAATCGCTCATCGTGTTCGACACGCTCGCGCGGCCACCTTATCGCCCGCTCGCCGCCCGCGATATCATGGTTCATAAGAACATATGGCTCGAGCACATCCTGGCGCTTGCGGAAATACGGCAGATACTCGGAGATATGCCCGCTCTGCTCGGTTGTAAACGCTCCAAACTGGCGCAGCATATCGAAGCGAATAGGATCGCGCTGGTAAATTTCTGGGTCCTCAGCTGCACGCAGCACACGCGGATAGAGGTCTTCTCCATCCATTTCCAACGTCACAAACCAGGATAAATGGTTGATTCCGGCGCAGTGGAAGCGCATACGCTCGTATGGCACATCCGCGTATTCGGAAAGCTCGTAGGACGTGAGCAGAATGGAATGGCAGAGGCCGATTACCTGCAGGGATGTAGCGCGCAGGGCGGTCAACACCATGGATGAGAGGGGATTGGTATAATTAATCACCAGGGCGCGCGGGCAGAGTTCCTCGATATCGCGGCAAATAGCAAGCCAGGACGGGGCGGTACGTAAATATTTAAAGATTCCGCCCGGCCCGATGGTATCGGCGATGCATTGATTCACGCCGTATTTCAGAGGAATAGCAAAATCATCCTGAATGGTCGCCAGACCACCGACTTCGATGGCATTGATTACATAATCGCACCCTGGAAGCACACTTCGCCGGTCGGTCGTTGCCTGCACTGTCCAGGATTTTCCCGTAAGCTTGATCAGCACTTCGGCCACTTCGTGGGTCAGTTCGAGGCGTTCGCTATCCAGGTCTACCAGGGCAAATGTCCCCTCGTCCAGTCCCTCGATTGCCAGGATATCGGTGATCACCTCCTGCGCAAATGTGGCGCTTCCGGCACCAATGAGAGCCACTTTTACCATATGGTTTCTCCAATACAAAATCTGAGATGGGGCCGCTCTCTCTTATAAGACATTATAATTTCTTATTAGCCGCATAATTCAACGGATTCTTGTTCTGTTCCGCCGACAGAATGATTTGCTCGATTCTTTTCGAGCGCGTCTCGGGCCGCTTGGCGCTTTCAACCCACCAGAGAAGTTGCTTTTTTGGTTGAGTTACTGAAAGCCTCAAAGTTGGCATTTGCAATATTGTTGGCCGCTAATGCTTCCCTCAAATCTTCCGGCATCGTCAATGCTTCGATTGCGTCGTACACATTCCACGTGCCATTCTTTTTGGCAATCTCGATTGCTTTAAACCCTGCCGCTGTCATCAAACCTTGCTGGATAAGTTTCTCCACGCGCTGTTTATTTAATTTAGACCATGGACTTTTCGGCTTTCTGGGAGAAAAGAGGTGCATGTAACGCTCGTCATCCAGCGTATTGGGGCGGCTGTCGATCCAGCCAAAGCAAAGGGCCTCTTCCACGGCTTCTTCATAAGAGACACGCGGTTGATTGCTGTTCTGCTTGTAATAAATGAGCCAGACGCCTTTTGCAGTCGCAGCGTTTTGCTCCAACCACGCTCGCCACTCCTGGCGGTCCCTTGCATAAAAACGTTCTAACTGGTCGTTGGTAGGATCAGGCATACGCAGAGTTCTCCTGAACACTTATCTCATCGAACGGAAAAGTGTGAACCCAGATACCTGGCTTTTAGTTCAGGCTTATGGGTTCACACGCCGGTAGAGCTAAGTACGCGTTACACTATTAGAACTGAGACTGCTTAGCCGCCTCTCCCGTAAAGTCAGGAGTCAACGGCTTGACATCATTCGGCTGACTTGGATCCACCTGGAAGATCACCGAATCGCGCGTTGGGACACGCTGGTTGGGTGAATCTCCATAAGTGATCGGCGGATACAATCCCTGAAGATTCACCTGGTGCAACGAAAGGAAAGCATTATACAGGCCGTCACGCGTTAGATCATTTCTGGCCATGGCCGCCTTCAGAATAGCATAGGTAATCTCGGATTCGGTATAGCCAAACTCGAAATAGCCATCAGGCTTTTGATCCGGCGCGTACTTCTGGACATCCTGCAACAGCTGTGCCATGCCTGGCACGCTCGTATCACCCCAGGTTGCTCCCTGGCCGACCACCCAGACTTTCGAGAGCAACGGCACCAGGGCAGAAACGCCGAGCAAGGCATTCGCCCAGGCAGGACTCTGGAGAATAAACTGGGGGAAGTAGTTCAACTTAGCCGCCGTGCCCACCACGCTAGCCGTGACGGTAGGAAGCGCAGAGAGGAAGACGTACTTCGCTCCTTTTGCTTTCATCAGGGACACCTGAGCAGTAAAATCAGTATCGGTAGGTGCATAACTGGCCTCGGCTACATCATTCAAATGATAGAACGATACAGCCTCTTTGTAGCCTGTCAACCCATCCTGACCGTACTCATCATTCTGATAAATGATTCCTGTTGCTGGATTTTGCACATGTAGCTGGTTGACGACATAATCGAAAGCATTCTCGACCTGCAAGCGATAAGGAGTGCCAACAAGAATCAGGTACTTCTCGCGCGCCAGAGAGGAAGCAAGCGTCGCTGCCGATACCAGCATGTGATCCGCATCGGCCAGGTCCTTTATAGCATAGGTGGTGGGCGTTCCCAGGCTGTCAGCGATCATCAGCACCTGGTTGTGAATCTGCTCGTATTTCTGCACCTCTATCTGCGGATTATACTGCGTATCCTCCTCAAGAAATTTGACCTTGAAGCCGTTGATGCCGCCATTATCGTTGACATGGTCGAAGAATACCTCCACGCCCCTGGCAAGCGGAACACCAATGGGGGCCGCTACCGGGCCGGAGTAAGGGGAGAGTATACCCAGCGTGATGGTCTTATGTGCCACATCGACGCCAGGACCTACTTTGAGCGTACTTCCGCCACTACTGCCATTACTGGAACTGTTACTGGCGCACGCGGAAAATACCATCATGCAGATGGCAAGCAGACCTGCGCACGCATAGAGCGTCTTTCTGGTAAACATGTGTTACACCTCTTCATCGAAAGTTTGTGATACGACGGTTGAGAATGTAAAAAGCGCTCCATTTAACAAATTTACTCTATGTGATCTACCGCGCACAAATGGCTACGCGCTTTCACCTTTTGTGATCGTCGAGCCACCAGAATCAACCTGGGACTCCACGCTTGCCGGCAGATCAGTTATCTCGGCTGGTTCACCTCCTTCATCTTTGCCTGCATTGAACCTGCGGTTCAGCGCCTGGATGCGGCGCACAAGTCCAATCACGCCTCCCGGCTCGAAGAGCAAGAAGATAATAATCAACAAACCGTAGAGTAAGGCATTCAGATCGCCGCCGCTGATCATACCCGAGCCGCTTGCGACGGGCAGCAGGTTGAAATGATCGATGACCAGCGGCAATCCAAACACGAATGCTGCCCCAAGAATCGACCCCCACACACTGGCGACCCCACCAATAATGATAGCCGCGATGAACTGGATTGAAAGCGCCAGGCTCCAGTAATCGGGGATAATATACTGGCTGTACGAGGCAAATAGTGCCCCAGCGATTCCCGCGATAAAAGACGACAAAATGAACGAACCCATCTTGGCCTCAAACAGGTTGACACCCATGATACTAGCACCAATCTCGTTGTCGCGCACCGCCTGGAATGCGCGTCCCGCGCGAGTGCGCGCGACATTATAGACAAAGAAGGCCACCAGCACTAACACGATCAGTATCAGGAGGAAATATTGCTGACCGGATGTAAGCGCAAGGCCAAAATATGAGTTTTGCTGGCTGAAAACAGCATCGCCAATCGCGGGCACCGGAAACGTTCGACCCTGAGGGCCGCCCGTGATACTACGCACATTGAAAAACAGATATTGTCCGATGAAGATCAATGCAAGTGAGACGATGCCCAGGTAAAAGCCTTTCAGCCGCAGCGCTGTCGGGCCAATCAATGCGCCGGCTAGCGCGGCCACTACACCCGCCGCTGGAAGCCAGATGATGAACGGCAAGCCCAACCCGAGCGGGTCAAACGAAGACGTTGGTATATTGCCACCAAGCCATGCTGATGTGTAGGCGCCGATGGCCATGAAGAAAGCAATTCCAAGTGAAATTTGTCCTGTATAACCCGAAAGCACGTTGAGCGAAATGGCAGCAATCGCGGCAATGAGCGTATAGTTGGCAATCGAGAACCAGTCATCGTTGGCCACAGAGAAAAAGATGACTATGGCGACAACAAGAAGAATAGTGCCTATCCAGCGCGATACCTTTCCCCCTAGTAACCGTGACGATGCGGCAGCAGTGGATAGAGTGCCTGACCTGGGAGTTGCGCTCATACTCGTTCCACCTTTCTTGTGCCAAATAACCCATAAGGTCGAATCAATAGCACGAGAATCATGACCAGGTAAGGAGTGATTTGATGGATGCCAGCACCCAAAATGTTAGCTACCTGGCTCTCATAGCCGGCAGTCAGGTCCTGTACCAGGCCAATAATAATGCCGCCTACTACCGCTCCCGTTATCGAGTCCATTCCGCCCAAAATGATGGCAGGGAATGCCAGCAGCGCCGCGCCACCCAGCGATGTATCCATAGCATAGGAACCAAAAGCCAGAAAGACGCCGCCTATGGTAGCGACAGCGGCAGCTATCCCCCACGCCAGGGCATAGACCATGCGGATGTTGATACCGACGGCCAGCGCTGCTTCCTGGTCGAGCGCCGTGGCACGCATCGCCAGCCCGTACCGCGTGTAGCGGAAGAAATAGAAAAGCAGGGCGCAAAGAATAGCCGTCACGATAATCGTTAAGAGATCATCCGCGCCGAAATGCACTCCCCCAACAGTAAAACCATTTGCAATGGTAAATGGGGAAGCGGCCGGGATCGGATTCGAGCCCCATACGACCACGACGCCAGTACGCAGGATGGTATCCAGGCCAATCGTAATCATCAAGATGGAAAAGACCGGGCGCCCGATCATGCGCCGCAAGATAAAGCGCTCGAAGAGCAGGCCGATGACTACGGTCACCACAACGCCCAGCGCCAGCGCGAAAATGAAGTTCAGGTGCCACGAGAACACCCCTGATGAGACGACATAGGCACCAACCAGCAGCAACTCGCCCTGTGCGAAATTAATCACCTCGCTGGCCTTGAAAATAATGGAGAAACCGAGACCGATCAGCGCATAAATACAACCAAGGGCGACGCCGGCAAATACGAGTTGAACAAAATAGGCCATTTTCCCTCCTGCTCGCGCATTTAGACTTGACGCTTTTGGGTTCGACCGTTATGCCGCTTCTACAGGAAATGGCAGGAGCCAGATCCTTTCCTGAACCCGTTTAGAGATTGAAACTAATTGAAAACTCCTCGCCAAGATACGCCTTGATGACATCAGAGTTCGCCTGTACTTCGGCAGGCACTCCCTGCGCGATGGCACGCCCAAAATCCAATACCAGCACACGATCAGCAATACCCATGACGAGCGCCATATCATGCTCGACAAGAATCTGGGTGACGCCCAATTGCTCTTTGATATCGAGAATCACGGCAGCAATATCTTCCGTTTCATCAACATTCATACCGGCTACCGGCTCGTCGAGGAGCAAGAGTTGGGGTTCTAGCGCCAGGGCGCGTGCGATATCGGCGCGTTTTTGCAGGCCATAGGGCAAACTCCGCAGCGGAAAATCGCGCCAGCGAACTAAATCCAGCAGTTCCAACAGGTGCAGGCAATACGCGCGATTCTTCTTCTCTTCTCGCGCTGCCGGACCAAAATAAATGCCACCGAGCAGTATGCCGCTCCTCATGCGCGTATGTCTCCCCAGGAGCAGGTAATCCAGCACCGTCGTGTTAGGAAACTGACCAAGGTTCTGGAAGGTGCGTGCAATACCGGCGCGTGCCACCTGGTACGCCCTGAGCTTTAGCAAGTCCCGTCCATCAAAAGTTACCTTTCCTGAAACCGGTTGGTAGACGCGAGAGAGCACGTTGAAGAGCGAGGTCTTTCCGGCGCCGTTGGGGCCAATCACTGCAAATAATTCGCCCCGCTGCACCGAGAACGAGACATCCGTCAGCGCCCTCACGCCCGCAAAGCGCACTGAGATCCCTTCGACTGAAAGCAAAGGCGGTCCGCTGACCGGTTCCTGGTGAGTGCCTTCTCCCGCAGATACATCGCTCATATTGCCCACCTCCTTGCAGGACGACGCTGGCGGAGCGTAATCATGTTGTTTTGCTCTTTCTCCTCATGCAAGCCAAGATAGAACCTGCGCACACTCTCGTCCTTCAGGAGATCGGCAGAGGATTGGGCCAGCACAACTTTGCCTGATTCCAGCACGTATCCGTAGCTGGCCACGGAAAGCGCCATCTGTGCATTTTGCTCTACCAGCAGCACCGCCGTGCCACTGGCGTTGATTTCGCCAATAATATTGCGAATCTGCTGAACCATAAAAGGCGCCAGTCCAAGCGATGGTTCATCCAGTAAGAGCAACTTCGGGCTGGTCATTAAACCACGCCCGATAGCAAGCATCTGCTGCTCGCCGCCGGACAGATAGCCCGCAACACTATGGCGGCGTTCGCGCAAGATAGGGAACAATTCCATGACTCGCGCATATGCGCGGCGGACGGCAGCAGAATCACGCGAGGAGATAGCCCCCGTACGTAGATTTTCATCTACTGTGAGATCGGCAAAAAGGCGGCGACCCTCCATCACCTGGGCAATACCGCGATGAACAATCTGGATAGCATCCAGCCGGTCAATGCGCTCTCCATCAAAAAAGATAGAACCACGCACAATGCTGGCCTTGTGGAATTTCAATAGACCGGAGATGGCGCGAAAGATCGTGGTTTTGCCGGCTCCATTTGCGCCAAGCAAGGTCACGACTGCTTTATCCGGTACCTCCAATGAAACACCCTGAACGGCAGGAACAACGTTCTGATAAGTCACCGCTATGTCCTCTAGAACGAGCATTCACTTCCTCCCCGGTAGAGCACTTGCTATCTTATGAGTCAGTCACATTAAAGGATGAGCGGGATCGAGTGTGTCAGCCGCAAATCATACACCTACATTGATTTGCCGGTATATAACCGCGCGGATTCAATATAAGAGAGAAGATGGTGGGCCGGAAACCACCACAATATTACGAATACTATACACTATCATTGCTTACTCCGCAATAGACGCTGTGCTCATATTTTTAGAAGACATACGACGCGTGGCCGGCTTTCGTGTTATGATAGTAATTGACATTCAACTGTACACCCCACTGCTTCTGCCGGGTGACGCATCATCGAACCTGGCTTTACGGGCACGAAAGTGGACCGCATATCATTGCAACAGGGAGAGAGTGTGAAGAACAAACAGAATTTAACTGGCGCACAGGCTGTCATTGCTACCTTACGAGCTTACAATGTTGATACAATTTTTGGCATACCAGGTGTGCATACGCTGCCACTTTACGATGCAATACTGCAAGAACCCGGATTGCGCCATATACTCGCGCGTCATGAGCAAGGCGCCGGTTTCATGGCAGACGGGTACGCGCGTATCTCAGGTTGCCCCGGCGTCGTCTGCACCATCACAGGGCCGGGCGTTACCAATGTCGCTACCCCCATTGCGGATGCTTTTACTGACTCTATTCCGTTGCTCGCAATCAGCACCAGCTTACCGCGGGCCTCGAAAGGGCATTTCCGGGGTGAGCTGCATGGCTTGAAAAACCAGCTGGGCATGATGGAGGCGCTGGCCGGTTGGACTCGCGCTGTCGAGCGCGTAGAGGAGATTCCGGGCGCGCTCGCGGATGCTTTTCGCGTCATGCGTTCAGGGCGTTCCCGCGGCGCTTACCTGGAAATTCCGCTCGATCTCCTGGAAGCCCAAGCCGAAGTCGATATCCCTTCACCAACACCTTCTGAAGACGAGCTACCACGCCCCTCACACGAAGCAATAATAGCGGCAGCACACATGTTAAGCGCGGCCCAACATCCCTTGATTATTGCCGGCTCTGGCGTCACTTTTGCGCGAGCAAATGAGCAGTTGACACAACTGGCCGAACTTCTCCAGGCTCCCGTCCTGCTCGGCGCTAAGAGCCATGACGTGCTTCCGAGCGATCATCCACTTGTCATCCCATCTCGCGGCTATGCTCCGCGCGAATTACAGCCACTGGTTGAAAGCTCCGACGTGGTCCTGGTTGTTGGAAGCAAACTTGGAGCACAGCGCACGAACGTCACGGTTCTAGAGGGCGGGAAACTGCGCACACTGAGAACAAGCGATCTGGGCCTTCCGCTGCCGGCCCAGTTGATCCACGTCGATATTGATCCCTCTGAAATTGGATATAATTATCCAGCCAGAATTGGCATCGCTGCCGATGCCCGTCTCACGCTCGGGGCATTACTTGCCGAACTCAGAAATTATCCCATCAAAGCTATGCCGCGCACGGATGAGATTGCGGAGATCAAGCAAGCGCTGCTTAGCCGCGCTCGTCGCGCCTATGGAGAGGCCGTCGCTCTGCTTGATGGGGTGCGCGAGGGACTGCCACGGAATGGCATTATCGCGACAGATATGACGATGCTGGGATACGCCAGCACCCAATACCTGCCTGTCTACGAACCGCGCACCTTCATACATGCCTCGGAACTCTGCGCGATAGGCTGTGGTCTTCCTTTGGCGCTCGGTGCCCAGGTAGCAGCACCCGATAAGCCCGTTGTAGCGCTTTGTGGCGACGGTGGATTCCTGCTCAATGTTGGTGAACTGGCAACCGCGGTGCAAGAACAATTGCCGGTCGTGACGGTGATCTTCAACGATGCAACCTACACCGCCGTCAAGAGCGACCAGCACAGGCGTTTCGGCAGTCGCTACATTGCCACCGACCTGGTCGCCCCCGACTATGTTGCGCTGGCCCAGGCCTTCCATCTTCGTGCGATGCGAGCAGGAGGTCCCGAAGCACTCAGGGATGCAATCAGCAAAGCCATACAAAATCCAGGCCCAACGCTGATCGAGGTACCTTTACCCGCCAGGGAATGGTAGGGATGAGGCAGGCCCTAGTAAATGAGGACGTGTGTATAGAGTTGCACGAAGTTATACAGCCAGCCAGCATCGTTCTCAGACAGGTTGACACAGCCATGCGAGCCATGAATGGAATATTGCGTGCCGCCGGGATCGAGGTGCGGGAAGTTTGTTCCCGGACCATATTCGGTGCGCCACCAGCTATCGTGCAAGAAGTAGCCATTGCTATGAAATTGCATGGCATAGTGGATCGGTGTCGGTGGATACCAGTATGGAGAGGATGGCGGTACATCGGCTTTAAATTCGGTCGGTGATTTTTTCCCCTCGACCCACCAGGTTCCCGGCGGTGTCGGCAGGTCCGGCTGCCCCGTCACAACCAGGAAGGCGTTGACCAGCTTCCCATTGTCATAGATGCGCATGGCCTGCTCGATAATGGAAACCACCACGACCTTCGAGTGCATGTAGCCGTAATGCTGCAACAATTGAATATCGCTCTGGTGTACCTGGTTGTAGGGGGTCTTGTCGCTATAGTCCTGCACCATCGCTTGAAAATTCGTCAGGTCCATGTTCAGGTCTTCGATGGCTTGCTGGTAGTCGTCGAGCGTCTGGGCCGAGTCTATTTCGCCCTGCAACCATAAAGGGCCGGTAGCGCCAGTTGGCCCGTACTGGTAGCCGAGTGGGTACGTCGTATTATCATACGAATCGTGATAGGTATGTTGTTTCCCAAAACTGTTCGCTTCCGATTGCAATTCTTTGAATAAGTCCATAGTCTCGGCCTTCATCGCTGGAATACGGATAGCAGCGACATGACCTTGCAAGGTATGTAATGCATGAGTATAAGCGCTGCTGCTTGTAGCCCCTTGGAGAGCCTGCTGGTCGCTGCTATACTGCTGCTGGTAGGTGGTCACATCACCATGATACTGCTGCATCAAGGCAATCCATTGCTGAAAGGTCTGGAGTTCAGCATTTCCCTCGTTTTGCTGGGCGATGCTAATGGTCGGAGTAACGATAGGTGTTGGACTATTATTTACATTTGCGTGCGTCGTATTCTGCGTTGCCGTTCCGCTGCACGCACTGAGCAAAAAGAAACAGCCTGCGAGAACACAGAACGATGCTTTTTTAATACTTGCCCATAACGAAAGAGATTTTTTGGTATCAGCTTGATGCATAGGTTCATCTTTCATCGGCACCGGCAAGGTGCGGTTTTAAGTCTATAGAATATATTGCCTTCTGGTTGCTTCCTATTAATAGATAACGATTGAAGGGCGCAGAAAAGTTCTTAAAAGTCTACCCAGATACCCCCTTTTTGCGAGCTTTCGACGGCTTTTGTGATAAATTGCATGCCGCGCAGGCCATCATAGACCGTGGGATAGCCGCCTTCTGGTGATGCACCCGACTCGACCCGCCGGATATCGGCAATTGCCAGGCGGTAGATATTGGCGAAAGCTTCCAGAAAACCCTCTGGATGCCCCGCCGGCAGGCGCGTCAGGGCTTTAGCCTCGTCGCTCATATAGGCTAAACCCGTTCGCAGCACCTGGACCGGCTGCCCTGGTTGCTTGAAGAGCAGTGTATTCGGCTCCATCTGGTGCCATTCGAGACCCGCTTTGCTGCCATAGATACGGATACTCAGCGCATTCTCCTCGCCAGCCGCAATCTGCGAACAGGTCAGAACACCTTTTCCGCCATTTTCCAGGCGCAGCAGCATGTTCGCATCGTCGTCCAATTGCCTGCCCTCGATGAAAGCCGTCAAATCCGCGCACACTGCCACTATTTTCAGGCCGGTAATAAATTCAAGCAGGTTTTCCGCATGGGTACCGATATCTCCAACTGCACCCGCGATACCCGACTTCGTGGGATCGGTACGCCAGGAGGCCTGCTTGTTTCCTACGCGCTCAACCGGCTCCATCAGCCAGTCCTGTATGTATTCTACCAGTACCTTACGAATCGTGCCGATTGCGCCTGTGCGGACAAGATGGCGCGCGTGCCTTACAGCAGGATAGCCGGTATAGTTATGCGTTAAGGCAAAAATTAACTTCTGCCCTTCGACGAGCTTTACAAGCGCCTGGGCCTCTTCCAGATTGAAGGTCATGGGCTTATCGCATACGACATGGATACCATGTCCCAGAAACGCGCGTGCCACCCGGTAGTGCAGGTGATTGGGCACGGTTACCATAACAAAATCGATGCCATCAGGCAAACCGGCTTCGGTCTCAGCCATCTCCTCGAAGTTCTTGTACGAGCGTTCCAGGTACCACGCCCTTGCCGACGCTTCGGCGCGTTGGAGATCGGTTGACATTGCTCCCGCTACAACCTCGGCCTGTCCATCCAGTTCGGCAGCGATGCGATGTACCGCGCCAATGAATGAACCCTGGCCGCCGCCAACGATACCGGCGCGCAATTTTCTCTGCGAAATATCCTGTTTCATGGTTGCAACCCCAATATGCGATAGTTGGTTTCAACATCCTGCGCTCCGCCCGCGAAATCATCAAAAGCACGGGTCGGCACGTCGATGAGCATGCTGCGAATGAATGCGGCCCCTTCGCGCGCCCCCTGCTCAGAATCCTTGATGCAGTCTTCCCATTCAAGCACAGCCCAGCCATCGAAACCATTTTGCGTCAACTTGGAGAAGACACGCTTGAAATCGACCTGCCCGTCACCAGGACTGCGGAAGCGCCCGGGACGATCTTTCCAATCCGAATAGCCACCATAGACACCCGACCTGGGTGAAGCATGATATTCAGCATCCTTGACATGAAACGCGCGAATATAGTCTTTATAGCAGTCCAGGTAGCCGATGTAATCCAGGCATTGCAAGATGAAATGGGACGGGTCGTATAAAATGCGCACTCGCGGATGATTGCCGGTGGCCGCCAGGAAGCGCTCGAAGGTAACGCCATCGTGCAGGTCTTCGCCAGGGTGAATTTCGTAGGCCAGGTCGATGCCATACTCATCAGCTTTGTTGAGCAAGGGCAGCCAGCGCTTTGCCAGTTCTTGAAAGCCGAGTTCTACCAGCCCGGTGGGGCGTTGCGGCCAGGGATACATGGTATGCCACAGAAAGGCTCCCGAAAAAGTCGGCATGACCTGCAGTCCCAGATTGTGCGAGGCCTGCATTGCTTTAAGCATCTGATCCATCGCCCACGCAGTACGTTCCTGTGGATGCCCATGTAGCGCTTCCGGCGCGAAGGCATCGAATTGTACATCGTAGGCAGGGTGAACAGCCACTAACTGGCCGATGAGGTGCGTAGCCAGTTCCGTGATCACCAACCCATTACAACTCCCCTTGAGATCATCGCAATATTGCTTCGATTCCGCCGCTTTATCAAGGTCAATCAGGCGCTTTTCCCAGGCCGGAAGCTGCACGCCGGTGAAACCGAGTTCCCTGGCCCACTGGGTAATGTTTTCCGGAGTGTTGTAAGGAGGAACGTCCTGCACGAATTGTGCCAGAAATAGAGCCGGTCCTTTGATTTGAGACACGCACGGCCACCTTCCCATTGTGGAGTATAAAATATTTGTCCTATGAAGCTTGAAATTTGACCTATGTTACTAATTATAGCCCATGGAAGACCGCTACATGTATATTGCCTCGTATACTGTTAGCAGGTGATGCCATGAAAGTTAACCGGCCAAATTTCTATCAGGTATATTGTTGAAGAAATAGCCGCCTCTTCGTACCAGTTCAACCAGGAGCGGATTGCCTCCACGACCAGTTCTGGCTCCTCTAGATGAATGTAGTGCCCCCTGTGATGGGCAATTATCTGCCGGCTGTGAGTCGAAAGCAATGATAATTGTCGTTGCTGCTCCTGCCAGGCCTGTTCAAGCCTGGTTGCCAGACCCCGCTGATATCCTCTTTTATATCCAACCCGCTATAGCTGCGTATATCTCCTCTCAGCATACAATAAAAGCAAGAATACAAGCGGAAAAGGAGAAATGGCATAGGCCTGAATGGTGATAAAGATCGAAAAATTTGCATGACTGGTTTATAGTAGATAGACACACTGGCAAAAAGTAAATAGACCCCTTAGGTTACACATAGACAGACGGACATAAAATGAGGTAAGTCAGAATGATCCAGATATTTTTGTTGAGCGCCTTAATTGCCCTGCTTGTAGCTCTCGCAGGTACCTATATAGCGATACGAGTGCAATCTCGCGCGCTGCTGAAACTCTATGTGCAGCAAGAGGCCTGGCAACGAGCGCAGGAGGCTCAGATGCGCACCTGGGAAGTACGCCAGGCCAACCATGCCCTTGAAGTCGAGAAAAAGCTGGCAAATCAAGTGAAGCAGATACAGCAGAACTGGCAAACATGGGAAATTAAAGATCAGGAACGCGTTGCAGCCATGGTACAGGAATTTGAAGCAGTAATGGGCAAATTGAACCTGGAACATGAACTGGCCAGACTTCCCCATATAGATGAGACGCCGCTGCCTGCCATCGAAGACGATCAGCGCCAGCAGCCATTGAAGAACTGGCGTCCCCCTACTTTCTGCGGAGCCGATCTGAGCGGGCACAATCTTTCCCATCGTTATCTTGTCCGGGCCGATTTCAGAGAAGCGCAATTGAGAGGCACCAACTTCTACATGGCCGACCTGAGGGGGGCATGCCTCGCGGGTGCTGATCTGACGGGCGCTGATCTCTCCGGCGCCGACCTTTCAGGAGCTGATTTGCGGTCTGCTATATTGAAAAATGTTAATTTTCTCGTAACGGACATGCATAATGCACTTCTCAATGGCGCGGATTTACGTGGCGCCCGCAACCTGACAGCGGATCAGGCCTACTCCACCACGTTCGATGATACAACGCGATTTGATGAACATGCCGATGTGACACTGCCGCGTATCCCCAGCATTCGTCTGACGGTATACACTGAATCTAGTCCTCTGGTTTCCCTTAAATCATCCGAGGAGGTCAAACAGTTGGGGTTACTTCCCAATGCCATCGAGGTGGCACCTGCCTTCACATTGCCTGAAACTACCGAAAAGCAGCCAGCCACGGGCGAAATACTCTCGGATATATCTGATACGCTTCAACCACCACTGGCTGCCCAGTTTGAAGCGCCTGAACCTGCCAACCGGTTACTGCCGGACAAAGAAGATACTATTTCGCAGAACGGCCCGCTTGAAGATACTTTCGAGCGGGTCATCGCTGAATTTGCGACCCATAAAGAGCTTATAGACCAGCTTCAAACAGCCGGTGCTAGCGCTTTGCCGATCCCAGATGATTCTGATATCTCGCATGAGCATGCGAACCATTCACACAATGGAGCCGCGACAAACGGCACGAATGGCCATAGGGTGCAAGCTCCAGACCCGGATTCATTCATGGAACAGCCGGCTGAGGATACTCTTTTGATGCCACAAACATCGAACGGCCATTCTCACGCTCCACTGGAAAGCGCACCTCAATCAGACACCCGGGGAAATAGACCCGCTGGAGGAGCTGGTAAAGCCAATTCCAGGAAAGGACGAAACGAGAAAAGACGGGCAAAGACAAATTAGTCAAGCCTGCTGGCACTTCGCCAGTTCATCAAAAATCTCCATTTGTTTGATTTGCTTTATTTACGGCTGGCAGTCATGCAAGGACTACCGCGATTATCAGGCGTTCTAACATAGCCATAAAGGATAATGTGCTATACTAGCATCGGTGGGCTGGTTGGGATGGGATATAAAGCAACTCCTGAGGAGAAACTAGTATGACTGAACAGCAGATGCCATTAGCAGGAAAAATCGCCTTGGTAACGGGCAGCAGCCAGGGGCTCGGGCGAGCAACAGCAGAGCGGCTGGCACGCTCAGGGGCTGATATCGTCATAAATTATCGTAGCAATGCCGGTGCCGCAAATGAGACCAGGGACAGCATCAAGGCGCTGGGCAGGCGCTGTATCGCAATTCAAGCCGATGTCAGCCAGGAAGAACAGGTCACCCGGCTCTTCAATGAGGCACATGCAGAACTCGGCCCCATCTCTATTTTAGTCAATAATGCCGGAACGACACGCGACAAGCTTATCTTACAGATGCCACTTGCCGATTTCGAACATGTCATCCATACGAACTTATATTCGGCTTTCCTTTGCACGAAAGCTGCTCTGCGTGGCATGATGAGGGCCCGCTGGGGACGCATCGTCAACGTTGCTTCGGTAGCGGGCCTGCTAGGAAACGCGGGTCAGGCGAATTATAGCGCATCCAAGGCCGCCATTATCGCGCTGACCATCAGTACAGCACGCGAAATGGCGAGTCGTAATATCACAGCCAACGCAATCGCGCCCGGCTTCGTACCAACAGAACTGACCTCCACCCTATCAGAACAGCAGCGAAAATACATGCTTGACATCACACCTCTAGGGCGTTTCGGTACACCTGAAGAGGTGGCGGCAACGATCCATTTCCTCTGTTTACCGGAGGCCGGCTACATCACCGGCCAGATCATCTGTGTTGATGGCGGAATGGCAATGCACATCTAATAAATAAATGAAACAAATTTGGCGTGGTTCTCCTCTAAACGGGTAATTATCGCCCTATACAAAGGAGACCACGCTATGACTTTGATTGAAACAGAGGAAACCAACCAATATACGTTTGAGGCTTTCGCGGCCCACGATTTTTATGCCGAGATTAATCGCTCGCTTGTCCGGCGCGCACTTGCGCCTTTCGCAACTGGCCCTAATCGATCAACACTGACCATCGTGGATATGGCCTGTGGAACCGGAGCTATTTCTCGACTCATCGCGCAAGAGATTCGCCGTCATGGTAGGCAGGCACACATCATCGGCGTAGACCCATCGGCGGAAGCGTTGCGACGTGCCCAAAGAGGCATGGAAGAAGCCGGGTTAGAAGGCTCGGGAATCCACACGGATTTTATCCAGGGGGAGGCCGGTGATCTCCCAAAAATCGTGCGGAATGCTGATGCCGCATTCTTTTGCAACGCCATTCACCTGCTCTCTGACAAGCTCCCGGCATTTTGCTTGATGGCCAGCATTCTTGCCCCTGGCGGTCTATTTGCCTGCAATAGTGGCTTTTACGAGGGTACTTACGTTGAGGGAACCGAGCGTTTTTACCGCCTCTGGACACGCCGCGCTGTGGGATGGCTGCGTAAGGAACACCCCGAAATACGCCTGGCACGCGAATCAAAAGCGACGGCGATGCAATGGCTAACGCCCGAGGAATACATAGACATGCTCAAACAGAGCGGCTTCGATAGTGTCGATGCCAGGCAGGAATGTGCCATCATGACAGTCGATTCGTACCACGATATCGGTCAATACTGGTTATTCATCGAGGGAGCCCTGCCAGGCGTTCCATTGCCTGTGGGGGCCGCAGCGTTGGGAATATCGGTCTACCAGGCGGGACAGGAACTGGGAATCACTGAGATACCTCGCAACTGGCTGCAAATCGTGGCCCGTAAATTATAAGAGCAAAAACCACAAGGCAATACCCAGCGCCCTATGCTTCCATATGATATCATTAGTGAAGAGGGCTAAAACCTCTTTAGGGATTTTGTTATGAAAAATTCACCTTTCACCTGAAATAGCTTTTAGTAGAAATGGAGTAATCTTGCATGCAATGGGCCATCGCAACGGCAGCATTCCTGGCCTCTGCTGTCGAATTCGTCGAGGCACTCACGATTGTACTGGTGGTCGGCGTCACAATCAACTGGCGTAGCTCGCTGGTAGGAGCTTTTGCGGCAGCGCTTACACTGGTAGTTATTGTTGGCACGCTCGGTGTGGCACTCGTTCAATATGTCCCAATCGTTGTCCTGCGACTCATCGTTGGCATCGTACTGGTACTCTTCGGCCTGAAGTGGCTCAAAAAGGCTATCCTGCGCTACAGTGGGCTGAAAGCCCTGCACGACGAAGAGGCGATCTTCGAGGAGAAGATGGCGGAACTGCGAGGGCGCGGCGAATCCACAACTCAACTGCAACCTTTCGGCGTGGCATTATCATATAAATCCGTCCTGCTCGAGGGGCTGGAAGTCGCTTTCATCGTCATCACTTTTGGCAGTAACATCACAACCAACGGTGGAATCGGTGGTATTGCCTCCGCCGCGATAGGCGCGACAATCGCCGGTATCCTTGTTATCGGCGCAGGTGTGCTGGTAAGAGCACCTCTAAAGCGTGTGCCTGAGAATACGCTGAAGTTCATAGTAGGTATCATGCTAACGAGCTTTGGCACGTTCTGGGCAGGCGAGGGTTTTGGCTACAATTGGCCGCTATCAGATGCCTTCATTCTCATCCTGGTCGCTCTTTACCTGGTAGCTTCGTTTATCCTCGTCACCTGGCTTAAACAGGTGAAACAACACCAGACAGAGGTCATTGCCGCGCACAAAGACGCGATGGTTACCACAGAACAAGAAGGAGTACGCTCATGAAGGTAATCAACGCAATCTACCAGTTTCTCGTAGGCGACATGATTATTCTGACAGGCATAATCATTGCGATAATCATACTTTTCTTGATCGAGTACCTTCCTTTGCTGTCCTCGCTTCGTGTAGCGATGGGTCCTATCCTGATTGTAACTGTACTGCTTGTTCTGGCCGCTACACTGAGCCGGGAAGCGTTCAGTAAACGATAAGTAAGCAAGGAAAAGCTCCCTTACCCGAAATGGCCGGTAAGGAGCTTTTCCTTGCTTATTCATTTTTCATTCCCGCATACTTTGACCATGATGATGCTAGCTTTCAGTTAAAAGTCCATCCAGAACCTGCTCCTGAGTTTGCGATAAGACTTGATGCATGTTACATATCTTATAAGTGAGTATTGAACTGACTTCAGGTAGAGTTTATGCGAAGGAAGTAGAGGGAGTAGTATGGCAGACAATGATAACAGCAACAAATCACTTTTAAGCGCAGCCGCTATCGGGGTAGGAAAAACCGTGGTACGTTTCAGGCAAAAGAATGAAAGGCCGAAACTGGTCGGTCAGATAGTGCTTATAACGGGCGGTTCGCGTGGTTTAGGCCTCCTGCTCGCCCACGAGTTTGCGCGCCAGGGGGCAAAATTAGTAATATGCGCACGTGATGAACAGGAACTGGTACAGGCAAAGCATCAATTGGAAGAACGCGGCGCCGAAGTATTGGCCATTCCTTGCGACATAACCGACCGCGTGCAGGCGCAGCATATGATTCAGCAGGCGACGGAAGCATTCGGACGTATAGATATACTGGTGAATAACGCCGGCATTATTACAGTTGGCCCGCTCATGGCGCAGACGCTGGAGGACTTTCGCGAAGCGATGGACATCATGTTCTGGGGCGTGTATTATACCACTATGGCTGTGCTGCCACAGATGCTCGCGCGCAAAGAAGGACGTATCGTCAACATCACCTCTATTGGCGGAAAAGTGAGCGTGCCTCACCTGCTTCCCTACGACAGCGCAAAATTCGCAGCGGTTGGATTTTCCGAAGGCTTGCGAGCCGAGATGGCGAAACAGGGCATCAAAGTTATTACTATCGCTCCCGGTCTCATGCGCACCGGTTCCGAGATAAATGCTTACTTCAAGGGTAACAACCAGAAAGAATATACCTGGTTTACGGTTCTGGGGAGTTTACCGGTTCTATCAATGAGCGCGGAGAAAGCGGCCCAAAAAATCGTGCAGGCCACACATCGTGGCAGCGCTGAGGTGATTCTGAGTTTTCCCGCGAAAACGCTGGCAAAATTCCATGGGCTTTTCCCAGGAGCGACCACCGGCATCCTCGGGTTGGTCAATCGGCTCTTACCGGCTGCAGGGCCTGTCTGGGGGCTAGAGCGTCATACAGGCAAAGAGAGCGAAACGTCTGTTACACAATCTTTCATGACAGGTTCTACACAAAAAGCAGCCCAGGAGTACAACCAGGCATAAATTTCCCATTAAATTTTTTCAATGTAACTAACGTTCGGTTGACACACTATTGTTAAGCTGTTATCATAAACACTAATTGGGGCGTTTGTGGGCTATTAACGCAGTAGGGGCAGTGATATGCAGCAAGGACCAGGAGATTGGCGCGAACTGCTGGGAACGATTATCAGCAATCCTCAGGAGCGGCAACGCATAGCTCAAGAGATGAGAGTGCAGCCAATTACACTAGCGCGCTGGATCAAGGGAGAGGCAGAGCCTCGCCCCCATAATCTGCGTCAATTGTTGCATATTCTCCAGCCCGTACATCGTGATCTGCTCCTGAAATCGCTGGGGGATAAACTCGGAGAATGGTATGATGAGACAGTTGATGATGCAGCCAGCGAAATCCCCTCCGAATTTTACCGGCGCATCTTCAGCGCGCACGCAGGGACCAAGCCAACATTACGCTACTGGTCCATTACCAGTTTGATTTTACAACAGGCACTCAGCCAGCTAGACCCTGAACGCAGGGGGTTAGCGATTACTATTATACGATGCATGCGCTCTTCAAATAGCCAGAAGATTCGCAGCCTCCGGGAGAGCGTTGGGAAAGGCACCGCGCCATGGTCAGGCGAGCTAGAACAGAAGGGAATGTTCCTGGGAGCCGAATCGCTGGCCGGTTACGTCGTGACAACCTGTCAACCGGCCCAGATCCAGAATACTTTTGAAGATAAGTCTCTTCCGGCACATCAGGTGGAATACGAGCTAAGCGCTGCTGCCCATCCAATATTATATACGGGACGCATTGCAGGCTGCGTCCTTATCTCCAGCACCCAGCCCAACTATTTTATCTCACCGGCCCGCAATGCCCTGATAGGTGAATATGCTAATCTGCTGGCGCTGGCAATCGAGCCGGAAGAGTTCGTTGACCCACTCGATATTGAGCTCATGTTGATGCCTCCACATGAGAAACAGAAGCAATATTTCGCCACCTTTCGCCAGCGCGTGACCCAGGTACTCCTCACGACTTCAATGAGCAATCAGCAGGCCGAGCAATATGTATGGGAGCAGCTAGAGGAAGAACTCCTGCAGGCTCAACTGGAGAGCGTTGTAACCGGTTAGAAGATAGTTCAGGTGAAAGATGTTCGACGACTTCACCGCACCACTCGATCAACGCTGGACGCAAACGTGTACCGGTGGTGGTTCCCTCGAAATTGTGAATTCCGCTCTGCGCATGTCGTTCGCTTCGGCCCAACAGGGTACTTATACTGATGCGCAAATCGATGATTACGGGCGGCTCGCAAGATCGGCTTTCCCATGGAAACCACCCTTGCGCATGGAAGCGCGAGCAAGATCATCGCTGCCTGCGGCGACAGTGAGCAGCGCGGGAGAGAGTCCAGATTATTTGCGAGGCACAGCAGGATTCGGTTTCTGGAACTATCCTTTTTCCGTGCGTGGAGACATTCTGATGCTGCCAGAAGCGGTGTGGTTTTTCTATGCTTCGCCGCCCTCCAATATGGCGCTGATTCCTGGCATTCCCGGTTTCGGTTGGAAAGCTCAGGTAATACATAGTATGCGCTTAGGCGCTCTTGCCGCCACAGTTCCACTGGCGCTCACCACCGGTCTGGGTCTATTGACGGGCCATATACGGCCAGCTGCGCGCTGGATGCAACGGTTGACAGGCGCCCGTGAAGCTCTTATCAGCGCAGATATGACCTCCTGGCACACCTATGTGCTCGAATGGCGCCAGGACGAAGCCCTTTTCCAGGTTGATGACCAGTTGGTGCTGCGTGCTTCAGAACCGCCCACGCGCCCACTTGGTTTCGTTGCCTGGCTGGACAATCAGTACGCGGTTGCTACTCCGCGTGGCGTCCTGCGCTTTGGCGCAATCACGAGCGGGCAGCAGTGGTTCGAGATCGATTTCGTAAGGATTGATAGCTTCTAGTCTCTAGAACTAACTATACTACTTGTTCATACTCCAAATCATCCCCTCATTCCGCTCTTCACTCTCCTCTTGAGCTTCCTATGGATCACAGGCATCAAGGAGAAGAGCGCTCAGGCCCCAAAGTTGAGAGAACGGCTCAAACAATATGGTAAACTCTACGAGGTAGCATCACCTATCTTCCAAACAGGAGGAAACCGTGCTTGAGAAGCAATAGCTTACATGAAAAATTCCGGAGGATACATTGGACAAGACAACATTGTTGGACACGATTCAGACAGAATATGCGCAGTTCGAATCCCTCATCGCGCCCCTGAATGAGGCGCAACTCTGTGCTTCGCCCTCTGAGGGAGATTGGTCTATCAAGGATATCATGGCGCATATTGCCGCCTGGGAACAAATCTGCGCCCGCTGGCTCGATGAGGTAGTGCGGGGAGAAACGCCGCAGCCGGCAGAACGGGTCGATATGCATTCGAATGAGCGCATTTACCAGCAGTACAGGGACCAGTCCCTATCAGAGATAGAGCAGTTCTTTCATGACGCTCACCAGCAGTTCCTCAACCAGGTGGATGCGCTCTTTCAAACACTTTCGGAGGAGGATATCAATGCATCACATCGCTTTGCCTGGACCGAAGCGTGGCCCGGTGCCTCAATCATTGCCGTGATCGCCGATAATTCCTACGAGCATTACCGGGACCACGCGCAACAGGTCCACAAATTGCTCGACGACCGCAAATAGGTCGTTTACAAGCGTGTGTCTTGATAAAGGAAAAGGGATGACATCGCAAATAGATGCGCAATGTCATCCCCACTCATTCTCATATCATCAGCCTATTTTTGCATCTTCATTCAAATGAACGCCACCGGCGATCCCACTCGCAACTCGTAACACCATCAGTGGTATCAACACCCCACCGCCAGGCCATATAATCGAATACAATAAACAGCACTACTATAATAATGAGTGTCAGCATGATGGCCTCCTTTACTGTTTTCATAGGTCGCTGACTCGCTATTTGCCAGCTTTTACGCTTCAATTGTAACCCTAACCTGGTGTATAATGAAGTGAAAAGTAAAAGTCTTTTCATGGAAACAGCTAAAAGAGTAAGATAAAGGTGCAAAATGGCTTTAGAAATTGAGAAGCTGCTGGATGACACCGGCTGGCGGCTTTTAGAGGCGCTGCAAGAAAATGCCCGCCTTTCCTACAGTGAACTTGGGCAGCGAGTTGGTCTCTCTTCACCCGCGGTGGCAGAGCGTATTCACAGGATGCAAGATGCGGGTATTATCAGTGGATATCATGCTCAGGTCAATGTAGCAAAGATCGGCTTCCCCGTCACCGCTATTATCCGCATGGGCTCTGCGCCTGGAGAGAGATGTACACGTTCTGTACCTTACCTACAGGAGATGCCTGAGGTATTGGAGTGCTACCGCGTCACAGGCAGTGATTCGCTCATTATGAGGATAATGGCCTCGTCGGTTGAACATCTGGAGACCCTTATCGACCGCCTATCAGCGCACGGCCCCCTCACAACCTCAATCGTACTCTCTACGCCGCTGGCAAGAAGAATCATTACCCAAAAATTCGCTAACGCGGGCGACGAGGAGGTTGAAGCCTCCGCATGATTCTGTAGAGACCCCGGGCTCCTCTGGCAACGTTTAATCGATTTTATAGAACAGACGGGTCGATCAGGTGAATTGACCCGCCTTTCCTAGCAAGCCGGTAGCTACTTCTCGGCCAGTTTGAGTATCTCATCAACGATGCCATACTCGATAGCCTCTTCGGGGCTCATGAAGAAGTCGCGTTCAGTGTCGCGTTTGATGCGCTCCAGCGGCTGGCCCGTATGGTAGTGGATGATCTCGTTAAGAACATCTCGCGTGTGCAGGATTTCACGGGCATGGATATCGATATCGGTAGCCTGCCCGCCAATTCCGCCCTGAATCAGAGGTTGATGAATGTGGATGCGGGCATGCGGCAGTGAACGCCGCAGGCCCTTGTCACCGGCCATCAGCAGAATGGTGCCGAAACTGGCGGCAAAGCCTACGCAGGTCGTGGCAACCGGGCAAGATAGCGAACGCATCGTATCGTAAATTGCCAGTCCCGACGTGACCTCACCACCGGGCGAATTGATATAGACATTGATCTCACGCTGGCTATCTTCCGAGTACAAAAACAGCAACTGCGCCACTACCAGGCTGGCCATGGTCGACTCGACCGGGCCATTTATCATGATAATGCGATCCCGCAGCAGGCGCGAGTAAATGTCATAGGCGCGTTCTCCACGCCCCGTCGCCTCTATTACCGTTGGAACTACAAGACTCGATGTCATAGCTTTTCTCCTATCTACTCCTGGCGCTGCCGCACAAAGTAGTAATGAACGAGCGAACTTCTTCCGGTCGCTCCCTGATCCAGAATTCCGACCAGCAGCCAGCCCCGGCTACCCAGTTCATTCAAATCTTCGATTGACGGTAAATCTTCTTCGCGCGCATCAACGCTGAGAACTCGATATTCCCAGCGCAGCGGCTCACTGCGGACGCTCTCGTAGACCATAGGAATCGGTACTGAAAACCGGACATCCTTTTGATCGGATAAGAGTTCTCCAAAATGGAATGCCATAGGATATGTCCTCCCTCGTAAGGTATGTTTGCAAGAGTGACCTTTTAGCCACCCAATTGCCGCTAGAAACCCGACATTACTTTCACTTGCATATTACCATGCCAATAGCCTATACTAATAGGCAAAAGATATGCTTTTAGCATAGGCCGATCAAAGATATGCCATAAGCATAGATAGAAAGGGAATACGATGGCTGATTTGCAAGAAATTGTGGGCAGAGTGATCCGGCGCGAACGGCAAGATCGCCAACTGACGATCAAAGAGCTTGGAGATAAGGCGGGACTCTCAGAGATTTACGTGGGCGAGATCGAACGAGGGCAGAAGTATCCCTCCTCGAAGGTACTCGAAAGCCTGGCTAACGCGCTCGACCTGGATATAGCTGATTTGCTGGAACTGATGGCCGATGAGATTCGTGGTGAGCGCATGCCACAAACTGCCAACGCCATTGGCTTCACACTGCCGTCCACGCCCAACCAGCCTCACCGCATCGTGGTCAAAAAGATTGTCAATATGCTCAACGAGGGTGAGGTGGAGAGCGTAGTAAACTTCAGCGAGTTTTTGCTTTCCAGGCGCATTAATCAGTAGCTTGAGGAGCCACAGTAGGTGAGAGTTTCCTTCTCTACTCCCACGGTAGAATTGCTCCATAATCGTGGGTGAGTTTTAAAGCATCCGCCGGTGCATGAACATGACGCGGGGGCGACTCGAAAGATTGATAGGGACGCAGGCGTAATCGAACGCGCCGCTCCCTGATGACACGCTCTCTCGTGGCATCACGCACCGATTCTGGCATTGGCTGGCCAGCCATCAAGCTCGAAATAGCCATACTCATGTCAACAACTTTTTCAAGGTCGGTATCGATGGTAGCGTCGATTGAGGCATGGCAATACAGCAGCAGATAAGACGGCGGCCACTTCTCGTCGAGGACGCAGAATGAAACTTTAGGGTCCCGCTTCACGGACCTGGCTTTGCCGCGGCCCTCCATGGTAGAAATAAGCAGGTCGTTACCATCCATGATATAGTAGACAATTGTCATGGCCGGGCCTGAGTTCTTGCGATTCGTGCCGAAAACACCTACGCGGTGAGCGCGAACAAAAGCAATTCGTTCTTCCTTATTCATAGTTTACCCTTTCTTCAAGTTTCAGAGACTGGCAGAGCCTGCCCGCCTCCCTGGCTTTTTAGGTTCGGTGATATTCAAACCACCTTGTGAGATTTGCAGGGCCGTTCGCACCGCCACCGGTTCGTACTCCGGCGTCAATTGAGCCAGAAGTGTCAGCGCAGTGCGAGCGAGATGCTGAGTCAAACGATATGCCGCTGTTTCAGCGTCTCGCGCAATACAAGCCTGCAAAATCGCCTCGTGCTCGGCATCGGCGATCACGCGATTACGAGGATCGCTCTGTACATACATGCGCCGGTAGAATGTGCAGCGATCAGCGTAGCCGGCGATTGTATCATAGAGATACTCACCCGCATATGCTATAAGGAGCCGGTGAAATCGACGATGCGGTTCCTCCCGGCGCTCTGCATCACCGGCAGCGAGCAATTCCGTGAGCGTGTTTTGCAGCATTTCCAGGTCATACGCATGCAGGCGAGGGACGGTCAGTCGAATGCCCAGGGCCTCGAGGAGAACACGGCTAGCATAGATACTATCAAGAACCTGCGGATTGAAGGAGGGAATACGAGCGCGCTGGTTATGCTCAGCCTCGATCAATCCCTCCTTTTGCAACATGCGTAACGCTTCCCGCAGCGGCGTGCGGCTTACCCCTAGCACTTCCGCCAGTTCAACCTGTGACAGCATAGTTCCGGGCGCATAGGTTCCATCCAGAATCAGTTTGCGCAGGCGATGATACAGAGCTACAACCCCGTTCAAATCCTCCCCTTTAACGATGGGGGGTAAAGATCGGATCTTTCCGGGGCTATCGCTCATCATACTTCCCTCTCATTGAAGGCAATTTGGGAAGCGTACCTCCCACAATAATAAGGCGAAATCAACTTACTTTTTCATACCTCACAGTAAAAACTGTATACATATCAGCTGCTAATGGGTTGTAATTTCGCCTCCTGCATGGTATATTTAGCAGCAAGTGTATACATTAGTTTATATTTTGTCAAGATTTATCCCAGGAGTTCTCGTGCTTATGAGTATTTGTTGCCTGAACCTTACGGCAAATACTCGGTTACGCTTCCCTACGAAAGGAGATTTTTATGTCAATTGTGAACGTTAAACGAATTTCGCACGTGGCATTGAAGACAAAAGATGTGGAACAGCAGGTGAATTTCTATACAAAGATAGTGGGATTGGGTGAGACAGAGCGTGATAATGCGGGCCAGGTGTATTTACGCTGTAATGCTAACCATCATTCTTTGGTCCTTGTCCCATCTACTGAGACCGGCATCGACCACTATGCGCTGGAAGTCGGAGGGCCGGCGGAATTCGAGGCCGCGGCCACTGCTCTAACGCACGCCGGTATCCCATATGAGATCGAGCAATCGGATGAACGCGGCCAGGGAACCTCCTTACGCTTGCGCGACCCCGAAGGATTCGTGGTCGAATTGATTGCTGAGATGGCACAGGTTGACGCGAATTACGGGCCGCGCGCCGTCCAGCCCCGCAAGCTGGGCCATCTCACCTTCAAGGTTAGTGATTGCAAGCGCAGCGCCGATTTCTACCAGGAAGTGCTGGGGTTTCGCATTTCCGATTGGGTGGAAGATAAATTCGTCTGGATGCGTTGCAATCCCGATCATCACGGAATAGCGTGCTCCGTTGGCGATATGTCAAAGTTGCATCACTTCGCGTTCGAGGTACAGGATTTTTCCTACCTGGCGCGCCAGGCCGACCATCTCGCGCAGAACGGCTACTCGCTGATTTACGGGCCGGGCCGCCATGGACCCGGCAAGAATCTATTCGCCTACTTCCGGGACCCTGAGCGCAATATAGTAGAATTTACCTGTGATGTCCAACAGATCTGGGATGACGCAACATACGAACCGAAGGTCTGGCGCATGCAGGAACAATGGTCGAACGTCTGGGGATCTCCTAAACCCGCCGATTTTTAATTTTACGAGGCAGAACATTATGCGTATTCGCCCGCTCGAACCCGATGCATTTGACACGAGTCTGGCACCCGTGCTGGAGGATATTCTGCGCTTGCGAGGCGCAGTCTACAATCTGCACCGGGTGCTTGCCCATAGCCCGAAAGCCTTACGCGCGTTCATGACCTTCTCGGCATACGTTCGAGATGAAGCGGATTTGAGCGCGCGCCTGCGCGAACTGGCTGTACTACGCGTGGCAACACTGCACAACGTGGCTTACGAAATTGCGCAACACCAGAAACCGGCGAAACGGGCAGGCTTGACGGAGGAAGAGATTGCGAACATTGCCAGCTGGCACGAACATGCAGCTATCTTCGAGCCACGAGACCGCGCTGTACTCCAATTTGCTGAGGAGACTGCCAGCACATTCCGTGTTTCCGATACGACCTTTTCTGCCGCCCGGCAATATCTGACTGAAAGCGAAATGGTTGATCTCGCACTTGTCGTGGGATGGTATCTGCTCTGTGCGTCCATACTTGTGCCATTTGAAATTGAGCTGGAGGATTAACAACCGCCATCTTGCATCCTTCCCAGGGATGCTCTGTTCAGTATCGCCCCAATAATTAAAATCGTACTAAATGGGTGAAGTTTAGTACAAGCTTTTTTAGCTCATGAGTTGAAAGAGCGACGAATGCATGAGAGAGGCAATACATGACAGACCAGAATAACATCAATGAACAAAGCAAGCAGCAAAACCTGGACCCCGATCGTGTGCAGGATGAGCAACAATACCTGACGACGAACCAGGGCGTGCGCATCAGCCATACAGACGATTCTCTCAAGGCCGGAGAACGCGGACCAACACTGTTGGAAGACTTTCACTTCCGCGAGAAGATCATGCACTTTGATCATGAACGCATTCCGGAGCGTGTCGTGCATGCCCGTGGCAGTGGCGCCTTTGGATATTTCCAGGTCTATGAGCCGATGACTGAATATACGAAGGCCAGTTTCTTGCAGGATCCCTCAGTGAAGACTCCCGTCTTTGTGCGCTTTTCGACGGTCGTCGGTTCGCGCGGCTCAGCCGACACGGTGCGCGATGTGAGAGGATTCGCAACGAAGTTTTACACCGCGGATGGTGTGTTTGACCTGGTGGGAAATAACTTCCCGGTCTTCTTCATTCAGGATGCCATCAAATTCCCCGACCTGGTGCATGCCGTCAAGCCGGAGCCTCCTGACGAGATGCCCCAGGCAGCTACAGCGCATAATACAGCATGGGATTTCTTCTCATTACTACCCGAATCGACTCACATGGTGATGTGGCTGCTCTCAGACCGCGCACTTCCGCGCAGCTTCCGCATGATGGAGGGATTTGGAGTCCATACCTTCCGCCTGGTGAACAAACAGGGCAAAGTTCGCTTCATCAAGTTCCACTGGAAGCCGGTGCTGGGTACCTACTCGTTGACCTGGGACGAGTCACAGCAACTGGCAGGTAAGGACCCCGACTGGCTGCGGCGCGATCTCTGGGAGGCCATCGAGAAAGGCGATTACCCGGAGTACGAACTGGGCGTGCAGATGTTCGAGGAATCGGAAGAATTTTCCTTCGCCTTCGATATTCTTGATCCGACCAAGATTTTGCCTGAAGAAGTCGTACCCGTGCGGCTCATCGGTAAGATGACATTGAATCGCAACCCGGACAACTTTTTCGCCGAGACGGAGCAGGTTGCATTCCATCCAGGTCATGTCGTACCCGGTATCGACTTTACCAGTGACCCTCTCTTACAGGGCAGGCTCTTTTCGTACCTCGACACACAGCTGATTCGCCTGGGTGGGCCGAATTTCGCCGAGATACCCATCAATCGCCCTGTGTCACCCGTTCACAACAACCAGCGCGATGGGTATATGCGACAGACAATCAATGAGAGCCGGGCGAGTTACTATCCAAACTCACTCGGCAAGGGTTGCCCAATGCTGGCGCCGGAGTCGGCCCAGGGCTATATACATTATGCCGAAAAGATTGAGGGGAGAGCCACTCGCGCTCGCAGTGAGAGCTTCAAGGACTTCTTCAGCCAGGCAACGCTATTCTGGAAGAGCCTGACGCCGGTTGAGCAGGACCACCTGGTTGCCGCAGCCCACTTCGAGTTAGGCCATGTCAATGTCAAAGAAGTGCGGGAGCGCATGGTTACATTGTTCAATTATGTCGATCATGACCTGGCAGTTCGCGTTGCGGAGGGAATCGGCGCGCCGGCTCCGCCAGAAAGAGTACATCCCAGCATCACCGCTCCCACCGGCCGCCGCAATGTCGAGCGGTCCCCGGCGCTCAGCCTGGAGCACCTGGCAAAGGATACTATTAAGAGCCTGCGCATCGCGGTACTGGCCGCGGATGGCGTCGATGCCAATGCTTTACAAATAGTAAAAAAGGCGCTCGAGGAGAAGGGGGCGCACGTTTTCATCATCGCGAAAGGCCTTGGCTCAATTAAGGGAGCAAAAGGGCAGGAAGTGCCAGTCGATGCCAGCGCCATTACGGCCAGTTCGGTTATGTATGACGCGGTATTCATTCCAGGTGGTCAGGAAAGCGTTTCGCAATTGTTAAGGCCAGGGAGAGCTCGCCATTTCGTCGCCGAAGCCTTTAAGCACGGCAAGCCAATCGGGGCCGTAGGCGAGGGCGTCGAATTACTGGTGCGCTCCGACCTTCCGGGCCTGCCCTCAGCAGGTGCGCTGTCAAACGGAGGCCTGTCCAATTCAAACGGCATCGTGACGATGCGCAACATGTCAGAGATGAACTCCTTCATCCAGCAATTTACGGCCGCCATCGCGAAGCGCCGCCACTGGTCTCGCCTACGGGAGCAAGTGCCAGCGTAATAACCAGATGTGTGCCAAATGAACAGCCCCAGAAACGCCAGCTCGTGGCGTTTCTGGGGCTGTTCATTTGGCACACATCTGGATACTAATTCTGCGAGTAATTTGCATTTCACCTGGATACTTATGATAAACTAACAGCGATAGCTGTTAGAATGCTCGTCTCAAAAATATTCGGTCTCAAGGAGTATTTGCATGAAAGCCATTTGCCTGCATTCAAAACAAGAAATAGAAGCCTACCTGCGACGCGATACCTTTCTTCATATTTACTCGATTGGCGATCTCGACAACTTCTTCTGGCAATACACTACCTGGTACGCTCTGCTCAGCCTACAGCAAGAAATAAGCGCAATTGCGCTCCTCTACTCAGGTGTGCCGGTTCCCGTCCTGCTGGCACTTTCCGAAGAGCCAGGGGACGATATGGGTGAATTACTGCAATCTATCTCGCATCTCCTACCCAGGCATTTCCATGCGCACCTGAGTGGAGACCGGGCCTCTATCTTTGCCGATGACTACGCGATACAGTCATTCGGGCCCCATTATAAAATGGCGCTGATCTACAAAGAGCGGGTAGATGCAATCGACACATCCAGGATTGTTGCATTGACAACCTCCGATTTACCTGCCCTGCAGGCCCTCTACCGGGCAAGCTACCCGCTCAACGCATTCGACCCGCGTATGCTGGAAACCGGCCATTATTATGGTATCCGGCACGGTTCAGACATCATTAGCGTCGCAGGCGTACATGTCTACTCGCAGCGCTACAGAGTAGCCGCTCTGGGCAACGTCACAACGCACCCCGAATTTCGCGGCCAGGGTTTTGGAACAGCAGTATGCGCCAAACTCTGCCAGTCCTTGCTGCGCACAATCGATCACATCGGTCTGAATGTAAAGGCGGATAACACCAGCGCCATCGCTGTGTATAAAAATTTGGGGTTTGAGGTGGTCGCGGCGTATGGGGAGTATGAGATGGAGGCGAAGTAGAGGGAACTTTTCCCCCACTCCCATCGTCTGCTTGTTGAACCATCCAGTTAAGTTCAACAAGAGGAGACCAGACGATGATCAAACGACTTGCAATCCTTGTATCCGCACTGGCATTTTTTGTACTGCAATCCCAATCCGCCCTGGCTTGCGGCGGATTGATAGCACCCGATGGTGACGTACGCCTCGCCCGCGCCAGCACACTCGTCGCGTGGCATAATGGCATCGAACATTACCTGACCAGTTTCACCTACCAGGGAAGTGAATCCGATATTGGTTGGATTGTACCGCTGCCCGCTGTACCCATGAAAATCGAGGAGGGGGGAGCCTGGACACTGCAACGGCTCGCAATCGAAACGCATCCCCAGCCTGCTGTACCAATCAACGCTGTCGCAAGCGCCGGGGCCACAGCACAGGTTTTGCAGCAGGTGAAGATCGAAGCGCTCAATATTACAGTGATCCGGGGCAGCGGTCAGGCCGTGGTGAATTGGGCTACCAGCAACGGCTTCTTCCTGAACGGCGATACGCGCGATCACCTGCTCACATACGCAAAAGGCAGCCCAATTTTCATGGCGGCGAAATATGATACCGCGGCAGCGAAGGCGCGCGGTCAGCTGGAGGGCGATGGCGTACCGATATTGATTACAATGAAGACCCCCAATTTGTGGGTACCCCTTGAGGTGCTTGCGCTCGATGGCCAGCAAGTGCAGGCCGACATTTACCTGCTGACCGATGGGCCTGTCAATACGAGCGATGTCGGCGCGAAAGTTGGGCAATCAGCCGTAGGCACCGAAGTTCCAGGCGCGCCCGGCCTGAAAGTAGCATTTCAGGAACAGATGACCCCCACGCTTTACCATGACCTGTCAACCGACCGCAATATGAGCTGGGTTCCATCAAATGGCTGGTTGACCTACCTGAGTCTCGATGCTCCTGATACATCAGTCACGTATGATATGGGTGTTGGTACTTCAGGCGTGATACGTATTGCCCATTTCGGCACCCTACCGGCGCAGGTGGTTGCTGGACCGCAATCAAACGCACTTCTGGGCTGGCTGCCAACACTGCCTATGGGAACTCCACAGTTTGCCGAAACACTGCTCATCATGCTGGGCATCATCGTAGCGCTGATTCTGATCTTTCGTGCGCGGACACGTTACCTGGCAAAGCGGGCCTGACTGCTGTTTTACGCCGGTATCAGAGTAGCATTAGAAAAAGGATTACGCCTGCCTTCTTTGTATCAATTACAAGCCCTCATTCGTGTACATGTATGTGCGAAAAGACGTTTTGAATTGAAAGTACAAGAAGGAGAAAACCATGGCAGTTAACCCAATTCAACTGCAGAAGTACCTGAAGGGAGTGAATTATCCCGTCAACAAGAAAGACCTGATCAAGCAAGCCGAGCAGAATGGCGCCGACCAGAAGGTGCTCGAAACGCTCAAGCAATTGCCTGACCAGAAATTCGAGGGACCTTCCGGTGTCAGTAAGGCCATCGGTGACATAGATAACAAAAAATAGTGAGTGAGCATGAAGATGGGGATGCGAAGCGAATTCGCATCCCCATTTTTGCGTCCAGCATGACGCTATTCGCTTGGAGCCTTCACAGGCGCGGCGTTGACGGTAGGGCCAATCCAGATAGTCTGGATATTCACGAACTCGTGAATGCCAAATGAGGAAAGCTCGCGACCATAGCCGCTGCGCTTCACACCCCCAAAGGGCAGGCGAGGGTCTGACGCGGTCATACCATTGATAAAGACCGCGCCGGATTCCAGGTGACGAGCTAATTCACGACCTCGTTCGATATTAGTGGTCCACAGGTTACCGCCAAGCCCAAATTGCGAATCGTTGGCGAGTTCAATTGCGTGCTGGGTATCGCGAGCGCGAATGACGGCAGCTGCAGGACCGAATGTTTCCTCGCGGAACATGGGCATCTGCGGAGTCACATTGGTCAAAATCGTTGGAGCATAGAAGTAGCCCCTGTCGTCAAGGGGTTTGCCGCCGAGTATGACTTTCGCCCCCATCTCGACGGAGTCGCGCACCTGCTTCTCCAATGTTTCGCGCAGGTCGCCACGCGCCATTGGCCCGATCTGCGTCTCGCGCTCAAGCGGATCGCCCACACGCAGCTTCGAGGTCGCCTCGACAAATTTCTGCTCAAACGTATCGGCTACTGCATCGACGACGATGAAGCGTTTGGCGGCAATGCAGCTCTGGCCGGTGTTCTGGTAGCGAGCCCGCGCGGCCATCTGCGCCGCGGCATCGAGGTCGGCATCCTCCAGCACGATAAAGGCGTCCGAGCCGCCCAGTTCCAGGACATTTTTCTTCAGCACACGCCCGCTTGTCGATGCCACTGCTACGCCAGCTGCGTCGCTGCCAGTTAACGTGACAGCAGCGATGCGAGGATCGGTAATCAGCTTATCCGTTTCCGCCCCTGGCACCAGCACCGTTCTAAAGACCCCTTGCGGGAAGCCGCTTTCCACAAACATCTTCTCGATCTCCAACGCGCAGCGAGAGACATTCGAGGCATGTTTGAGAACGCTGGTATTGCCTGCCATCAATGCAGGCGCGGCAAAGCGAAAGACCTGCCAGTAGGGAAAGTTCCAGGGCATCAGGGCCAACACGACGCCAAGCGGTTGAAACGAGACGTAGCTATCGGTCGCATTCGTCGCGATATGCTGGTCTGCCAGGAACTTTTCAGCATTCTCGGCATAGTATTCGCAGTTCCAGGCGCACTTCTCGACTTCGGCCTCCGCTTCGACGATGGGCTTACCCATTTCTAGCGTCGCGATGCGCGCCAGTTCGGCTTTATGGTCGCGCAGGTGACTGGCAATGCGGCGAAAGAGCGCGCTGCGTTCGGCAGAAGATGTCTCGCGCCATTGCCTGAATGCGTTGCGAGCCTGGTCAAGCGCCTCATTGATCTGCGCCTCGGTATAAGGCTCGAAGGTTTCAATGACTTCTCCGGTGGCCGGATTTATGGATTGGATGCTCATATGCTTCCCCTTCTCTAAAAATACCGGCGAGTAGCAATAGCTGGCATTGCCAGTTGGATATTTCTCGCCCCTGTTTGTTGTCCTCATCTCTATTTTATCCCAAATATGGGAACTCTGGAGTGAGACAGGCGCAAAAGCTTGTTAATGTTCTCCCGTATACCAGGCTACTAGCCATCAAGGGGGCAAGTCATCTTACTGTACTGGCTAGAGGCCATGCTCTCCCAGCAATCCACGGCTTTCTCCATGAATTGTCAATTCGAGATAGCCAGGTGATTTGAAGATAGCTTTGTTCTGGCCAGATCATCAATCACCAGGCGGCTCGTGATATCGGCAGAGAGTAAGACTCCCGGAATACCGGCGCCAGGATGGGTACCCGCCCCCACGAAATACAATCCGCCTATGTCTTTCGAACGATTATGCGGTCGAAAGTAGGCAGACTGGAAGAGCGTTGGCTCAATTGAGAAAGCTGCTCCCAGGTGGCTCCGCAGGTCCGACGCAAAATCGAGCGGTGTGAAAGTGTGCTCCGTCACAATGCTTGTCTCTAACCCCTGCAGGTCAGCTTCTTGTTCCAGGAAGTGGATGATCCTATCACGGAAAGGGGATGCCTCACGCGTCCAGTCGATGCTGTGCGCCAGGTTAGGCACCGGGGCGAGTACATAGAGGCTTTCACAGCCTGGCGGCGCCATCGAGGGATCGGTCTTAGTAGGGGCATGCAGGTAAAGCGCCAGGTCGCCCGGCATACCTTGACCGTCAAAAATAGCGCGAATCAGCTGCTGATAGCGATCTGGCATGAAAATCGTGTGATGGCGCAGGTGTTCATACCGCCGGTTTACCCCCAGGTACAACAGAAAGCAACTCATAGAGTAGCGGTAATGTTTCATTCGGCCGGCTATGCGCCGCGGACGGTATGACTCTGGCAAGAGTGTAAGAAAGGTGGAAGCCACATCGCTATTAGCGACCACAGAATCAGCTCCAATCACCGTCCCATCTGCTAAGCGAACCCCCATCACACGATGCTCTTTGAGCATAAGTTGGTCGACAGGCATACCGCAACGGACTTCACCGCCGAGCGAGCGAAACAGGTCCACCATTGCTTCGACAAGCGTATACATCCCTCCCATCGCGAAATGCACCCCACCAACTCGTTCGAGATAGGGTACGATGCTGTAGATGGCGCTGGCGCGGAAAGGATTGCCCCCGATGAAAAGCGGGTGGAATGAGAAAACCATACGGAGATAGGGATTGCGAAAGTAGCGCGAGACAAAAGCATAAACGCTGCGCTGTGCGCCCAGGCGTACCAACTCGGGCGCAACTCGCAGCAATGCTCCCGGCGTGAGGAAAGGCTGATTGGCCAGATCCGCGAATGCGCGGCGGTAAATGTGTTGTGTATCGGCAAGAAAGGCGCGATAGCCCGCTACGTCGCGCGGCTCAAACCGGGCGATCTCTGACTCATCTTCGACGGCAGTTCTCCAGTAATCGAAATGGCGCCCATCACGGAAATAGATACGATAGAACGGACTGAGTGGTATAAGAGGCACGTCTTCTCTCAGGCTTCGACCCGCAGTAGCCCACAGTTCCTCTAGCAGATACGGCGCGGTAATCAATGTGGGTCCCATGTCAAAGGTGAATCCGTCCGCCTTTAGCTGGTAAGCTCGTCCCCCCACCCTTTCACGAGCCTCCACCAGCGTAACAGAGCACCCGGCTGCCTGTAAGCGAATGGCAGTGGCAAGACCGCCGAAACCCCCACCGATAACAATTACCTTGCCATGATAACGCTCGCTCGTCATCAAACCGGCACGATCATGAGAAAGTAGCTGCGTCATAGTTGAATGGCCTCCTCAGTATGGGAATATGCAGAACCGGCTATTTGATTCGAGAGACCGTGTACCCGTTTCTCAATGGCCTGCACCAGATGGGCAGAGTCGGGATAGTCATCGCGGAAAAGCGCAGGGCCGAAACGTAGCGTTACGTACCAACGCTCCCTTTGAACATAGCTGAATCCTGCCGGAATGATGGCTACCCTCGTGTGTCCATCTCTCTCCGCCATCTCTACCAATCTGGCAAAGCCGGGCCGGAAAGGGAGAAAAGCCTCCTTATCCTTCTTAGGTGTGGGTGCAGGATCAATGTTGGGGTATGCCTCTGGAAAAATCACAAGCGCCTCGCCATTGCGTAGCAATCGAACCGAGTCTCTTGCCGCTCGCCGCAGGTAGCGCCCGAACTCGCCGCGCGCATATACACTGCTGTTCGTCATAGGGACAGGATTTATCATATTCGCGGCATCTCCAAGCCTCTCGATGCGCAGCAGCGCTGGCCAATCAACCATTGCGCATGCCCATTCCATCAGCCTGCGTAGCCAGCGCTTCTGTACCCAATCCAGTGCCACCAGAATGTGCAGGCATCGTGGAACGGTTTCGAGCAGAACACATCCATCATAAAGATGGTGAAAGTGGCGCGCGACGATCAGCACCGGGCCAGAGCGCGGTACGTATTCCAGTCCCTCGACTATCACCTGCACCTTGCGACGGGTAAGCATCCGGCTACCAGTGTACACTGTTAGCAGCGAGAGGCGCCTGGCAATTGAAATCCTGGGTTCATCTGTTGCAGCCACCTGCCGCATCTTCCTGGTTTGTTTCAGCAGCAGGGCCAGCGATGCGGGCAGCAGGCCGAGTACTATAGCTATCAGCACAGGAATCCAGAGTCCCACGCTCAGGTTCAGGGCAATAGCAAAGCCCGTATTCGCGGCATATATACCGAAAGGAAACCACACTGCTATAGACTGCGCATCAAGATTAGCACGCCACAGCAGGCGACTGAGTCCCATGTAAATCAGGCCGGTCAGCGACCATCCAACCAGGTTACTGATCGGCATACCGAAGTAGGGACCAGCCTGGTGCCATATCCAGAAGTGGACAGGCAGGCTTTGACTGGCCATCGCCGGGTCCAAAGAGAGATCCCAAACGGTCAGGAAATAGACGCCCAGCGCCAACGACCAGCCTGTTTGATGGCGAAGCCGTAAGCCGGCAACAATCACATTCGCCAGGATATACGAGGTAAACCCCATGTAGAACCACGACAGGGGGATGGAATAAGGAACAAGGCCGGCTACTTTCCAGCCGAGGAAACTCGTGTAGGAATAAGGTCCGAAAGGAAATCCGGTACTGGTTCCCAGCAATTCCATACTGAGCGGGATCGTGGTCGCAACGACAAAGAAAATGAGCGTCTTGCGCTTGCCAACCATGAGCAGGCCGAAGAGCAGCACAGCCGCTGCGCCGAAGAGGATGTGGAGCGAGCCGGCATAGACGATGCCAAAATTGAACACTTCCACCGCAAAAGGGCTGTTCGCCCACAGTTCAGGGTGTGGCAGCGCGATCAGGAGACCGCCGAGGCCAAAGAGCAGGGCCGCCAGGTGACAGACAAAGAGGATTTTAATAGTTTTCATAAAGTTTCTCCACGAACCAGAATACGACCACGCCATATGTGCCGGCGTCGCAATGCACTTCTCGCCAACTGGATAGCCACAGGCACGTCGCAAAGCGGCGAGAGCCAGTAAGACCAGGGCCGTTGCCGGTACGCCCGGGCAGTACCAAAGAGTACTCCTATACGCATAGCCGCTAGCACGCCATTCAGCACCATAAGCCCGCCGCGTCGCGTATGTGTAATCATAAGAGAGAGAAATAGCGGTAGGGGTAGTGCCTGTACCAGCGCTACTTCGAGCCATCCAAGCAAGGCATTTATGCTTGAGTATTGGTCGCGCATTGGCAGTGAGCGAGGCCAGTTGCGCCAGACCTCGCACCAATCGGCGTACATCTTGACACTCACAAGGCCACCTGCCTCGTAAAAACCGGTGGAATAGCCTCTTGCCAACAGCGTTCGCGCAATCGTAACATCTTCACAGACAGAGGTCCGGGCCTCCAGAAAGCCACCACACGCTTCCAGCGCATCCCGGCGAAACAGGAAGCACTGCCCATTCGCCTGTACCTCCTCTGTCCGCGTGAAGGTCTTTCCGGGTATGCCAAAGCGATAAACCAGCGTAGCTAGCAGGGAAGGATGCACTAGGCCCTCACCAATGCCACCAATCTCTTGCTGTGTTGCTATACTCAAAGCCGCAAGCGCTGCTCGTTTTGCTCGCCCAAGCAGCGCGCGGGTCATGAGGGCACCAGGGCGAACATCAGCGTCCACAGTGAGGATCCACCGCGAGCCAGGAGCGGCGGAACGCAGTCCGACCTGCAATCCCCAGGCTTTGCCATTCCAGTTCGAAGGAATGGGGCTGGCGTCCACCAGGCGCACGCGTGGATCGCGCGCCGTGTAGGTATCGACCAATTGTTGTGTACCATCCTCCGAGCCGCCATCCACCAGCACAATCTCGCTTACTTCTGCTCCCTGGGCAATCAGTCCATCCAGGCACGATGAGAGCCTGTCATACTCGTTAAGCACTGGTACGATGACAGAAACACGCTCCTCACCTGTGGGGAGCGCCTCTTCTGGCGAGATGGGCTCCCCGCCTGCACTGCGCAGCAAACGCAGGATTACACGTATCCCCAGCAAAGTCTGTGCGACAACGATCAGCCCCAGGAAACTGAGGATGCTCTTAGTCTTCAAAGACTACCTCCACTTCGGTGCTGCCGGTGTGCTCACCACGACTCCAGAGCTGATCGAGCGTGAAAGCGATAGCCGCCTCCCACACTTTTTCAGAGAAGCTGGTTGCCGCACGTGAGCGGAGCACGTCGTAATGCTTACGCTCTATCGCTCTTAGTATGCGGCGGTAGAGCCGGCCAGCTACGAGTATGGGCAACCGGCAGCTGCGAGGAAGTAGCCAGATGCCCGGCATGCCATGAATATAGTAACACTGAGCGCGAGCGATCTGGTAACGCATCAGGGCGCGGAAGCGGTCATCGGGCCCATGCTGATCCTCGTAAAGCTGAACCAGGTGCGCGCGCGAACTGCCGAAACGCGCCAGGTCCTCCTGTGGTAGATAGATACGGCCGGCAGCAAGATCACCTCCTATATCCCGTAGGATGTTCGTTAGTTGCATCCCGATTCCCAGGCTTTGCGCGGCGGCCAGCCCTTGAGAAGATTTGACACCCAGGATATAGGCCATGGCCAGCCCTACCGTTCCCGCGACGCGGTAGCAGTAGTGGTAAAGCTCACTAAAGTCGCGCATCTCCCGCGGCTCCAGGTCTGTTGCGAGCCCGTCGAGAAAATCGAGGAAGATAGCGATAGGAACGGGATGTTCGGACAGCACAGAGGCAAGTCTCCCTCCAAGCGGTTCCCTGGGCGCAGGAAGAAGGGATCCCCCCGTGAACCAGCCCTTCCAGGCATCCAGTTCTAAACGGATATCCTCGAGACGACATCCCTCCACCGGTTTATCTACCAGGTCATCCAGTGTACGAAAAAAAGCATAGAGAGTTACCACCAGCTGCCGGTACTTCGGAGGTAGAAAGCGTGCGGCAAAATGGAATGTCCGTCCATGAGTTGCCAGGAGCCACTCATCGGAACGGCTTGAAGTGGCAAGCCATTGCTGCGCAAGGATACCGGCCTGGTATTGGCCCCCTGCTGGTTCTATGCTTCCGCTATCCTTTTTGCCTATTTCGACCATTCTCATCTCGAATTTACGCTTCCTTCTCTACACTAGCAGGTGTACCGGTCCATACCCGATTCCATTGCTGGCCACGCGTGGAAAGATTTGCTCATGCTCATGCTTAAAGAATCTCTATTCACTAGATGCGAGATCGCTAGAGAACGGGTGTATTTCTTTAACCCAGGGCCTGTTAATCAGGTTCTATACGTGGAGGACTTTGATACGCTGCTCCGTTTACCGGAACATCAGAAAGGGGGAATGTACATCGATGTGCGATAGAGTATCTTTTCGTCAGATTGCACTGACAGGCTATTGCTACAATCAAGCCGATATAAAAATTCGCCGGGGTGACATTCGACCGGCCAGTTGCGCAGGATAAAACGCGCCCAATACGCCAAGCATCATGCCAAGAGCAGCAGCAGCGACAACAGCCCCGATGAATAACAACGGCGACCAGATATGATAAGTCAGGAGAAAGATCAGCATGGCAACAATCCCTCCTGATAACCCGCCAGAAAAGCCTAATAGCATGCCCTCGCGCACGACTTCTTGCGCGACGGTGCGGCCGCGCCAGCCAATCGCCAGCAACATAGCAAATTCGCGTTTCCGCTCGCGTACCATCATCAAGATAATCAATCCGGCCGTCAAAACGGCGCTGGCGCAGGTCAAAGCAGCCGTCACGAGATGGATACCTGAAAGGGTGATCTGCACCTGCTGCCCCAAGAGTGTTGTATAAAGCAGGCCATCCAGTCCCCAGTAGACTAGCAGCATCAGACTCACCAATCCGCAAGCCCCCAGAATAGAAAGCACGACGAGCGCTATACTTCCCGGGCGATTGACAGCCTGCCTATAGAACACGAGCAACCACCAGGGTTGATTGTTTGAACTTGCCCCATAGTTACCTCGGTACGAGGATGCCCGTAGGACCCGATTGATCGCGCCCACCCTCAATTGATCGGCCCCCCGTACCACTTGCTTACCACCTTGCGAAGAGATGATAGCACGGCTGGCGAAAGTGGAAACAATTAGGTAAAGTAGTATTGCAACGCTTAAAGCATAGAGGATTGTAACCGGCGCAATAGATGGTATTCCCAACTGGTTTAACAGCAAGGCAAATCCCCAGGCGGGTAGTGCTGCCAGGAAAGCCGTAACCATCGATTCGATGAACGATTCGATCAATATCTTGCCACTCGACCATCCTATGCGCATGAGGATCGCAAATTCTGTTGCGCGGCTGCTGGTTGACAACAACGCGGCAGCTATCAGCGCCAGGGCAGCGACACTGACTTCTGAGAGTAGGAGCAAAATATTTGCGCCACTCACTCCATTTGCAATGGTGACAGCGGCATGTGGTTGAATCCAGACTTCGGAGAAGGTAGTGATGGATTTATTAGTGAGAGCAACCTGAATCTTTATTTGCTTTCCCGATGCGCCTCTCAGCACATCAACATGCAGACCTGTGCGACGTTCGATATCGGCAGCAACCTGTTGCAGAATCGCCTCGCTGCGCTGGCTGAACGAATCTACCCCGGCAACGCGCACGCGAACGGCGCTCACACACTCCGATCCTGTTAGCTGGCAGGCCGCGCTCACGGTCGTGAAGAGCAGCGGCGGGAGGGAAATAAGGCTGTGCTGTGGCGATAGCCCTGGTGGTGCCGTTCCGGGCTGCGGCAAATAAAGCCCTGCCGCTCCTGATGCTTCCCATGATGACGCATTGTCGCGTATAAGAGGCAGTTTTGTGCTATCGAACGTCGTGAAGCTGCCACCACTGCCATTAAATGTGATCCACGGAGTCGTTGCTTCCGGCAGCAGCGGCAAGCGCGTAAGGAGACCGCCAGCATCCGCACCCATAGTGAGAACGCTGAGGACCGTCGGAGCATTATTGGCATTGTCTGGTAAAGTCGTTATTGTGTAGCCAGGGCGCGCATAACGTATGATACCTCCGCCTTGCAGTGGCCCATTGAGCCTGACACTTACAAGGGATGCTCCAACATTGTTACCGGCACATGCGCCCAGGCATGGTATTTGCTGTTTTCCACCCAATTCTAGAGCTAATATATTCAGCAGACTTTTGCCATCCAACTGCTGCTCTGCGAACATGGCCCAGGCGGAAGACGGAACCTTCATATTATCGCCATTTGCTGTGGCTGGGCGATTATCGCCATTTTTACCAGGGTCAGGTAATGCGGCATATTCCGCCGTAACCATCGCACTGAGGGATATCCAGGAGTGTGTATCCATCAGCAGGGGAACTCTGACAGTTCCACCAGACTTCATGGATGCAGTTTGCCATTGCAGACCCGATAGCCTGGCTTCTGCGCCTGGATCGATACCCACCAGCAAAGTTGGCAAGGGCCAGAAAGCCGCGACGGTAGCTGTGCCAGAGGCATCGAGTGGTATGTAGGTGAGCTTTGCTGTTTCCCGTCCTGCTATCGCTGTATATGCCGCGAGTGGAAGGACTTCGTAAAGATTCTGGAGAGTAATCGGCGGGGATTTCGATCCCTGCACCATCAGCTGGGTAGTGACGCGATACAATCCTGGCCTATTGAAGGTGATGAGTACATATGGGCGCAGCGTTACCCAACCGATTACGGCCTCAGGGGCGACGGCAGCAACATGGGGAATATGAGCGATGGCGTCAACTTGCTGAAGCGAAATCCCTCCATACGTCTGTTCTGGAGCGCTCGGATCAACGATCTGCAGCTGCCGCTCAACAGAACTGAGCGCAGAGGGCGAGCGCACAAGCAGGTCGTAAGGCGCGGATTGCCAGGCGCGGTTTAACTGTTGGTCGGCGCTCAGTGTTGAAAGCTGGGCCAGGCCGGCCAGCAGGGTTGTGCAGATTGAAATGCAGATCAACCCCAGGCAAAGTGTCAGGATACGCGGCCAGCGACTCCGCAATGACCATAAGGCAAAACGCAGCAAGGATGCACCTTTCTTCCTATGGGTTTATCGGCGTTGGTGTGGGCAGGCCAAGCTCTTGCCGCTTTTCTTGCAGCGAAACCACCGTTACTTTCATTTTGGCATAGCGCGTGCCATCAACAGTGCCAACGAGGACGAACTGGCGCACCTGTCCCGGTCCAACATCCTCGGCGGTACCCGTGGCACTCCCCACAGATTGACCGTTGTTATCCATCAGGTTCGCCTGCATGGTTACATCAAATGGAAATTTCATCGTGCTCGTATTTTCTACGTCGCCAAATATCTCCGCCTGATTATCGGCTATCAGTACGCGCGAATCCAGAACGGTGAAATATTTGAGACGCGGATCGGGTTTTGAGGATGGATCGTTGCAAGCAGTCAGTGCAACCGATAGGAGCAGCAACAGGCAGAAGACCTTAGCAAGGATAGAGATCATAGAGGCTCTTTTTTTATCAGGACTTATTGCTTTGCCCATTATTGCATTCCATCCATCTCAAGCACAGTGATTGCTAAATAACGATGTAATAGCCTGCACGCGGACGTTTGCGGGCGCAGGCAGACATAGCGCGCGTGTGGCTGTAGCCGCCAACGCGAAGCTGGAAACCGGATTCTGATCTATTATGCCTTTTGCGATTCCTGGACCGGAGATCACCAGTGGAACGTGTAGACTGCTGCCAACGCCCTGTGGTCCCATGCCGTAATAATTATCAAAGGCAGTCTCATTCACCTGGGCTTCGGAAGCGGTCACCAGGATAACAGTGTTGGAGAGCAGGCCCGCATTAGCCAGCCAGTTGCGTAACAATCCCAATAATTCGTCGTCGGCTTGCATTGCGCGTGCATAAGCGCCGCCGGGCGCATCGGGAATAGCGCCTGCCGCGCCCGCCGGGCCAAAGGGCGGGTCCAATTCGCTATAGAAGACAAAGCCGTTGGGGTTGCTTGCCATATTTTGAATAAGATGCTGAGCAGTCGCCAACCAGCCGGCGCTATCGAAGACCAATCCCACCTGGGTAGTCTGTACACCGCGCGTACTGACATCGCTTAAAGCATACCTGGGACCACCGAGCGCCGCTGTACTCATACCATAACCGAGGGCAACATCGAACAGGCTCTCCTGCCCAAAATTCAGAGCCGTGGGATCCGAGTTGTACCAGAATGTAGTGTCTATGCCATCAGGAGTGCCCCACGGCACCACGTTGGGCCAGGGATCATAGACACGCCAGGATGGATAAGTGCCACTGAGCAAAGCATATTGATCGGCGGGATGCCAGCCATAGGGGGCATTCACCTCTGTAGCGGAAGCACCGGAAGCAGCAAACGCACGCATGTTACTGGCCTCGAGTTGCAGAGCAGGATCATCGAACCAGGAGTCGGCATAGATCCCGCTCATGTCCAGGATAATCAGGTTTTTAGCAACTCCCGGCGTCAGATAACGCTTCCCTGGAGCAGGTTGAGGCTGGAGCGATAGGCGCAAAGAAGATTTTTGGGGCACCACCACTCGTGTTTGCACCACCTCCGGATACATGAATTGCCCATTGCCATTTTGCAGATAATAACGCGCCGCCGCCAGGTCGTACTTTCCCGTTGCGAGATGGGGAAATGAAAACTCGCCAGCCAGTGTCGATACCGAACGCAGTTCCGGCGCGGTACGCTGGCCGAGAGCCGGCGGCAGCGTAATCCAGACTGAGACACCACCGACCGGGCGTTTCGACCGCGCATCAATTGTCACGCCGCTTAATGTATAGCCACCACTTTTGAACTGAAACGAGGGTATCGCTCCAAGCGCCACGGTCGCGCCATCATCCAGATCACCGGCATCCACATCACCCACTTTAGGAACAAATACTGGGGTCGGAGTGGGAAACGACACAACGACCGGTGAGGAGCGTGGCCATACAGCGAACGCCCCCGCAACCGTAGCGATAATAATGACAATCAGTGCAAGCATTATGCCCGCCCACACCGATTTCGAGTGAGGCCGCTGCTTGCCAGGGGCAGGCGAAACCTTATCCGGTTGTAGATTAGTCGGAACCTTGACCATCCACATTCTCAGTGACTTTGGTGATGACAACGGAAACGGTTGACCAGGTAGGCTGGGTAAGCGTACCATCCAGCATATATGTATCCGTCTCGCCTCCTGGCACATTATCAGCCAGGCCCGTAGCAGTACCCACTACTTTGCCGCTGGCGTCCTTAAGCGTGGCCTGCAGGTGAATATCATGCTGTTTGGTATCCAGATTCTTTACCTGGCCCGTTACCTCAAAGTTGGCCCCTGATGTGATTTTCGCCGTTGGCGTGCCGATTAATCTGGCCAGTGAAATATGATTCGGGTCGGTGGGAGTAGCAGTACTCGAGCGTGTAGTACTACCGCTGCCGGTGCTGGTCGAGCCAGTATTGTTCCCGCAAGCGACGAGCAGAAACATACTGATGACGATAAGCACCCCAAGAAACTCGAAACGAAGATTGATATTATTGCGCTTAGACTTCAAGGCGACTTCCTCCTGATCCTGCTTTATATCAAACTACACAATCATCAGTACTACAAATCTAAACCTGACTCCGGGCAAGTTTTCCGTTAAGTCCTCTTAATTTAGGGCAAATAGGCCACGTTCACTGACGGAACCGACAAAAAGCATACCGTTGACCAGCACCGGCGCTGAACGCAACTCTCCCAGGTAGATATGCCATTCCAATGACCCGTCATTAGCGTCGAGGGCGGTGAGCATGCCGTTCTGATTAGTAACAAACACATCCATTGCTGTGCCGCTTACCGAGCGTACAACAGGAGTCGCAACTATCGATCCATGATCCTGGTATATCCAGCGTCTTTTACCACTATGAGCATCCAATGCTGTGACCTGGCCCGTATAGTCGCCAATAAAAAGGGTATCGTTCGCGAGCGCCGGGCCAGAAGCAAAACCCGTTCCGATATTGCCCGCTCCCAGCAGACTGAAGCGCCATTTAATGGCACCTGTGCGAGCATCCATCGCATAGACATGACCCGCCCAGGTCGCGACAAAGACGAGACCCAACGATGCATCGTAAACGGGCGAACCAACCATCCGCGAATCCACTGTTTGCTCCCACATTTTGCGGCCCGTGCGCAGGTTCAAGGCGTTGAATTCCGTTGAGGCGCCAAGAGCCGCGAAGACCAGCCCACCATCATCGATAGTAACCGCGGGAAATCCCTGGCTGGGCCAGAAATTGCTCAGCACATCTTCTGATTTGAATTCCCAGTATTCTTTTCCGGTCGCTCGATCCAGGCACAACAGGTCATTAGCGCCTGCCATAACCAGGAGCAAGGACCCGACAACAATGGGAGCCGCACGCACCGGTAAACGTGTGTCAACCTGCCATAGTGTCGTGCCAGATTGTAAATCGAGCGCCATTAATCCATGACCCTGAGCCGCGACGTAGACGACGCCCTCCGCCACCGCGGGAGTACCGGCAACCAGCGCATCACCGACCGGTACGCGCCACCTGAGATTTCCGGTGCTGCTGTCGATGGCATACAGTACACCATCTCCACCATTGACCAGCGCCAGCCCACCAGCCACGATAGGTGATGCCAGCACCGGACCAGAGGTCTGAAAAAACCAGCGTGTCGCTCCCCGCACGGGCGAACCCGCCGTGGCAAAGGTATTGGCAGCATCGTGACCGGCCAGCGACCAGAATAGATTTGTGGCAGCGATGTCACTGGCGGACGGCAACGGAGCCATGCGATACAGCTTTTGCAGTTGCGGCAATACCGGTTCGCCACCCGCAAACTGCGGCGTTGGCGTAGGCACAACCGTGGATGAGCTACTATTCCACGGAGATGAACAACCAGCAAGCAGTATCGCGACCAGTAGGCTTCCAATGACCAGCAACTGTGCCATAGGCTTACTACTGCTTCGCCCTGATTTGGCTCCCATTGCCTCGCTAGTCCAACGCATAAATAAATCCCTGTACTGTACCTACATAGAGCCGGCCAGTCCCTAACGCGAGGTCATTACGCACATCGCCTAAAGCAAGGCGCCATCCCACAGTTCCATGCTTTACGTTAAGCGCGTAGAGCGCCTGGCCGCCACTTACATATAACGTGCCTCTCGCGACAACTGGCACATCAAGCACCGGCGCATCGATGAGACGAGACCAGAGCAGCCCCCCATCGCCGGCATTGATGGCAAGAATATCCCCATCGTAGGTGCCTATAAAGATAGTCCCATTCGCCGCCGCGGGCGACCCGGCAATGCCATCTCTTGGCATACCACGTGGCAAAGCAGCGTTCACGTCATACATCCATTGAAGCAGGCCGGTCGTCTTATCCAGAGCGATAACATGGCCATCATAAGTGCCTGCTATCACATCCTGCTCCGTCACAAGCGGTGTGGAAATCAAGCGCTCGCCAACCCTATAAGACCATACTATGTGGCCATTGACAAGGTTCAGAGCATAGACAACCGGATTCGTCCCCTGCACTACATAGACCATGTTGCCCTGCACTGCTGGAGCCGCCGTCGTTGGCCAGCCCGCTCCTGGTTCATGGAAGCGCCACCGCACCATACCGGTTCGCGCATCCAATGCCAAAGTCGTTGTGCTGGCATTGACAAGTACCATACCACCGGCATACGTGGGAGCCGCCTTAATCACCTCATGCGTGTCTGTGGCCCAGAGTTGCTTGCCGCTTGTTGCGTCCAGCGCCAGTATCCACGTGCTTTCGGCCGCCACAAAGACAACGCGGCCCACTACTACCGGGGTAGAATCATTGAAAAATTGGCCTATGGCATGTCTCCAGCGCACTACACCGGTTAAGGCATCCAGCGCCAGCACATCCCCGCCCGTCGAGCCGATGTAAATAGTTCCATTCGCCAGTACCGGCGCCGAGAAGACAGAACCACCCGTATTCTGCTGCCATACAACATGTCCATGCAATTCCGGTAAACTTTTCTGGTTTTGAGCTACATACATACCCGTATGGGCCGCATCATGTCCTATGGTCGGCCATGCATTTCCATCCAGGTTGGCAGCTAACCAGGAAGTCGCAATTACAACGTTGGTCTGGGGACGGACTGTGGAACCACAGCCCTGAACCAGAAATAATACTATGCAGCAGATCCCTAGCAGCGTAATCCGGTGCTTTGTCTTCAAGTCCTTCCACATACCATGCCTGTCACTGAATCGAGCTACTTGCAACGGTTATAGCCTGGATCCGCCTGCTAATCCAGGCTATAACCGTTGCAAAGCTGTTACCTCTCTATGAGTTTCAGCATGCATCAGCCGTACATCACAAAATCCGACGTGAGCAGTGGATCAATTTCGCCTACAGACGTTTTGTAATTATTGCCGAACAACTGCAGTACGCCGGTCGTCACCACCTTCTCACCTTGATGGAATTTGCTCAGGTCGATGTTCTTCTGAGCATAGGAGTCGAAGTAAGCGTTGCATTGTACACCGCTGCTGTCCGTCAGCCCTAGCGAGGGCGGGTTATAAGAGGTGATTGTGGAAACCGGAATCGTGACCAGCTCGCCATCAATCGGAGAGTTATACTTCAACTGCGCGATCTGCTGAGTCGTCACAACTAGCGGCGCTGGTATTTTACCGGTACCGGTTTTAATGACATCACTGGCGCTGCTCGGATCAATTTCAAGCTCACCGCTATACGTGGTCAGCACGCCGGTCACGGTTTCGATATCACCGTCCTGCTGGCCAGCGCCTCCTCCGACGTAAACGCGAATGCCGCCGGTACTATCCTGAATAAACCAGTTTGGGCCGAAACTGCGGGTAACAATCGCGCCAACGACTGTCACGACCAGACCATTGAATGAACTGAAATTCTGTCGCAACTGGCCGATGGTCAGGACTAACTGGCCCGTCTGCGCCTGGCTGCCATCGTAGCTACGCACCTCACTGCCGCTGTATGTTACAACGACCGAGGAATGCTGAAAGGCGCTGGAAGTCACAACCGCCGAGCCCTTAAAGCCGGCAGGCAGCCCTGAAGATGAATCTCCCTGGTTGAATGTATAGGATGCACCGGGCGCGAGAGTCGCCGTCGGCGTGTTCCCAACAGACTCGCCGTTATAATTGAAGTACTGAATCTGTTCCGTCGTTGATTGCGTACCTGTATTCGTCACGGTCACCGAACTGGTAACACCTCCCACGGCATTCTGTACCTGTGGTTCGTACACCGAGGTATACAAGGTATAATCCAGTGAGCGCACGGCATTGAACGCACTTACATACTTGCCGTTGCTTACCTGCGAGATCACAGCGACTCTATGATCAGATGTAATCACTGCCGAGCCTGTAAAGCCGGAAGGTAAACCAGCGCCTGATGCCGTTTCAGTTGCGCTGCCGCGCGCGACAACGGTCACGTTCTGTGTCGTCACCGCCTTGCCGCTTGTATCGCGATAAGTAATCGTGACGTGGTCGGTCATGGTAGCCGAATTTTCCAGCGTGAGGCTGGTACTCTGCCCGCTAACCGCGTTTTCGACCAGAGGATCGGTCAACGAGAGATCACCGTTCGAAAGCGCATTGTATGTAAATGAGCGCACCTTGCCGCTTAGTGTGTAGATAGTTGCCGCGAGCGCTTGTGGTGGATTGCTGGTGATTATAGCATCAACAGTTGCCCCTTTCGGTAAGCCAACTTTGCCGGAATCGACGCGAAGCTGCCCGAAAGGCGCGATCTGCGAGGCTGTATGCGCCACAGACTGCCCCTTCGCGTTATAGAATGTTACCGTTACCGTTGTCCCGCATTGCTGGCAGGGTGAAAGATTCGAGATGGATAGATGACTGGTGACTCCATTGACATCGTTCAGCACGAGCGGAGCATAGAGGCTGGAGCCTGTTTCCAATGCTGAATAACCCTCCATGCTCTGCGTCGGGCCATTCGGCGATGTCTCGTTACTGACAACGGCAAGCGGCTGATCGGCCTGAAGCAGTGCTGTACCGGCAAAACCAGCGGGCAGGCCCAACTTCGCGGCATTAATGACCCAGGCACTGTTGGGCATCAAGGGCGCGTTGAGCTTCTTCGTCACAACCACATTACCATGCCGGTCATAAACAGTAATCGTGCCTGACTGGATGGGAGAAGTACTCTCGTTCTGAGCCGAGATGGTCGTGGTATAACCGCCAACATTATTTTCAAGCAAGGAAATGAAACCCTGGCTCTGCAACAGGTTCGGGTTCCCTGCCAGGAATAGATTACGCTCTTGAGAGCTGAGAAATTGGGCATCGAATCCACCAGCACCGCCATTTCCGGGTACAAAAGCCACGCTTTGACGCCCCTGAACAGGTGGCTGCATCACTTGCGGCTGATGAATGAAAAACTGTGGGATCAGGTGACCACGTGAATCATATGGTGCAGGTAGGCCCAAAGCTGCCATCGCGTTTACTGATGTGTCATCGATACGCATCTGTGCCTTATAGACCTTGCCCTGGTAGATATTTGGCCCTTCGATAAGCCAGGGCGTATGGCGAGTGGTACCCAATCCAGGTTCGCCCGGACCCGTAGGATAGAAGTTATCGAAGTTGGTAATGTCGTTCTCTGCCTCGTCACCCGTCACGATGATCGCGGTATCCTGGTAGAGAGTTGACGAACCTTGCTTCGTTTTCTTGAGGAAGTCCAATAACTGACCGAAAGCCTGGTCATCCCAGATACTGGCCTGTGCATAATCCCAGCCATTCTCACTTGAGCAGCTGAAGACCTGTGGAGGGGCATCGGGACTGGTGTTCTCGGTATTGAAACCCTCTGCCTGCGTCAGGGGCGCGTACAGCAGGAAACCGTTGGAATTGTTAAGACTGGAGCTAATAAAGTTCTCCATCTTTTTGATTTCACCTGACGGCGTTGAGCAAGGGTTCGTGCTGGCCAGGTTAATCTCGTCAATGTTGGCATCGGTGATATGGCCTGAGGGGTAATCGTTGCCACCGATAACGGCAGTGTTCATGCCATAGCTCTTAGCGACATCAAAGATGGATTCCTGCCCAAATTCCTCGGCAGTCTTCGGCCCTCCGCTATACCAGAGATTCACATCCAGGTTGGGGTCGGGCTGTGTCCAATACTTTGCCGGCCCGTCAGGAGTGCGCCATACGGGGAAGCCGCCGGTGGCTAACTGGTAATGGTCAATAGGCGAATAGCCGTATTGGGTCCATTCTTCGAGAGCATTCACGGCCTGCTTCGCAAAACCATGGATCGCGGGAGTCACCTTTGGGCTGGCTACCGAGTTGTAGTCGGTGAACCAGGAGTTGAAATAGGTCTCATCCATGTCCACGATGATCAAATTCGTGGCATCGTTACTGCCTATTCTACGGTAACCCGGCGACTGCAAGGGTGTGAGAGCAACATTCACAGTCACTTTGCCAGACCCGACAGGTATCTGGTATACCTCACTGTCCCGGTAGAGCGGCTCAGTACCCATGACCGTCCAGCGACTGGCAGAGAGATTGTAGGTGCCAGGATCCAATTTGTTGAAATCAAAGGTACCGTCTGCATTGCTATGGGTGTAGCAAGCAAAGCTATTGACTGTTCCAGGACTGATGCCGATGTAGGCATTGGCTACCGGTTTGCCCGTGTTCGCATCCGTAATAGTCCCCTGGACAACGCCTTTACCTGTTCCCGCTCGCGTACAGGTGATCGGCGCAGTTGGCGCTACTGGAAGATCATCCTTATCCCCCAGCGTATCAATGAGTTGCCGGGTTCCCTGACCAGCATGAGCGGCACCTAAGTTATTGGCGAGTTGAAAGCCGACGAGCGCTACCACAGTGAGAAAGATCAACAACAAAAATACTTTACCTTTAGTCGAACCGATGAAAACCTTAGTGCGTGTATGAGGACGAAACATCGATGGCCTCCTCACTTTCATCCGGCGAAGGAATGAACGAAAAAAGTTACAGTCAACAAGGGCTACCAGCACGAGAAAAGAGAACCATATCCTTCCTTACCCCCATAAAATAGTGTGGCTTACTTTTGTTAAGAGAACATTAAATAAATGTTAAGAGAGTGTTAAATAAGCTCTGAATTTCGTTAAATACTGTAAAATAGCTATAAAAATTCGCATAAGCCGTACAATATACAATCGCTGGTGGCCCCTGGCTATTTTATTATCTGGCGTTGGGCTGCCGAAAAATTTGTGAACCACTTCCTATTCTTTCAGCATATTTTCCTGTATACTATGCTTTAAAGATCAGGTATGCTCAGATCAAGACGTATCGAGGCCAAGATGCAATTTGGAGGGATTGTCGTTATGCGCTTCTGTTTTATCCTGGAGGAGTATTATGCGAAGAAGCCCATGCCATTGGTCATAGCCGATCAGTTGCAACAATGGGGGCATAGCATTGATATCTTGCAACCATATGCCGCTGTAACCAACCTGACCGATCTCTCATTGACGACCTACGACGCCTACGTTCTCAAAACCGTCTCCGATGGCCCCGGGCTAACGATTCTGGAAGCAGCTGAAGCCATAGGCATACCAACCATTAATAATTCACGCGCCATTCGCCTGGTGCGCGATAAGGCCGTCGCCGTCGCATTCGCCCAGGCGCAGGGGCTTCCTGTCCCCCTGACTTACTTTGTTGGTCATCCTCGTGCTTTAATCCACGTGCCACACGAAGTCTACCCCATTGTCGTCAAACCGAGCAACGGCACCTCTATGCAAGACATCCACCTTGTACATACTCCAGAAGAAATGGCGAACCTTGTATTGGATGAGCAAACGTACTATCTGGCTATGCACTATGTCGAAAACACCGGGTACGATATCAAACTCTACGTCACCGGCCAGGAAGTTCATGCGATTGTCAAAAGCTCGCCGCTGCATGGTGAGGTGCTGGAGCAAGAAATACCGGTGAGCCGGGAGATGCTCAAAATTGCTCGCCGCGTAGGACAGGCATTCGGTCTCGATTTATATGGCGTGGATGTCCTGGAGACCCAGCAGGGGTTGATGATCGTCGACATCAACGATTTCCCCAGTTTTTATGGTGTGCCCCGAAAAGTGGCCAGCGTGGCTGAATATATCCTGCACGCCGCATATCGCGCGCGGCGAGAGCGTGAGAAACGCCATATCTCTCATTTGAAAACACGCTCCAGGCCTCTCCACAGGCAAGATGCCTCGCTTGTCCCCGCCGAACTGGTGGGTCATAACCTGAATGTAAAGCGAACGCATATGCATTAATATGCTTTGTCTCTTACCAAAGTTTTCTTGCATCGTTGTGTATCAGTTGCCTGCCCCCAAAGCGTATTTTCTAGTAGAAGTATCGCAAAGCGATAAATTCAACGGTTATGGCAATAACAAGTGGCGCGGGCACGAAGACAGGGAATCGCAACGGGGAGCCAATCGTGGCCTATGCCCCCCGGCGCGCAATGTCATTTCGCCCCTACTAGAAAACCCGGTGTGAACAATCATGAATACGCATATTGTATTAGCGGCAACGGGCTACTTCCCGCTGTGGGAACGAATCCAACACTATTTCAACCTGCTCTTCATCGGAATAATGATCCGCAGCGGCATTCAAATTTTGGCGGCACATCCACGGCTCTATTGGAGAGATAGCAGCAATCCGAAGAAAGAATGGATCAAATTTACCAAAGCTAAAGTGCCTGAGAATAAACTGTACACATCGATGGATGATGAGATGCCTGTATCACCCTGGCTGGCGCAGCCAGGAGGAGATAACCTGGGCCTGGGTCGTCACTGGCATTTTTTCGTCGCCATCTTCTGGTTGTTGAATGGTATCATCTACTGGGCACTTTTGTTCGCGACAGGCTATTGGTCAACTCTTATCCCAACATCCTGGACGATCTTTCCGCATGCCTGGCATGCCTTCGTCACCTATATTACGTTCCATATCCCACCGAAAAGCGATTTCACTCCTTATGATCCTTTACAGCAGCTAGCTTACGCTTTTGTGGTCTTTGTGCTGGCTCCATTCCAGCTGGTAACCGCCGCCGCTATGTCGCCGTCAATTGAGGCCCATTATCCCTGGTATCTCAAGCTCCTGGGCGGCAAACAAAGCGCGCGCAGCCTGCATTTCATAGGCTTGATTCTCTTCATCGGCTTCATTATTGTGCATACGGCTCTTGTCTTCTACGTCTATCCAACAGATAATATCCTCAATATCACACTTGGCAGCGAGCATGGAACCTTCTGGTTAGCTGCCCTGATATTCTCGCTCGGTATCACCTTTGCGTTCGCCTTCTATGCATGGTCAACGGGGTTCACGCTGCGGCATAAGAGATTGATACAACATGCGCTAGGAGCGGTTGTCGATCCCGTCAGAAATTTTTTGTTGCACCGCGAGACATCAAAACAACGCTACACGACCAAGGACATCACGCCATACTTTTGGGTCAACGGCCGTCCACCGGAAACCGAGGAGTATCGTCAGCTTGCGCAAAATAACTTCCTGGATTGGAAACTGGAAGTATGTGGGCTGGTTGAGCAACCTCTGCAGCTCTCACTCGCCGATCTGCGGGCTATGCCTAAACAAACGCAAATCACCAAACACAACTGTATCCAGGGCTGGAGTGGCGTGGCAGAGTGGGGAGGCGTATGTGTTAGCGAGGTTCTGAAGCTCTGCAAACCGCTGCCCAATGCTCGCTACCTTGTTTTCGTCTCTTACCAGAAAGGGAAAGAGTCGGTAAAACCGGAACTTACCGAAGCCCTGAGCCATACGTTCTATGAAGTGATCGACATGGAACTGGCGAACCATCCACAAACAATACTGGCATATGAAATGAATGGAGAGTCATTACCAATCGTTCATGGCGCTCCCGTCAGGCTGCGCGTCGAAACGCTGCTCGGTTACAAGATGGTAAAGTATCTCCGTTCAATCGAATTGGTCGAAGATTACAGCCACGTGGGGCAGGGACAGGGCGGCTTCCGCGAAGATTTCCAGTACTATGGTCGGGGAGCTGAAATCTAAATTTCAACCCCTGTTGATGTAATGAAACCCAATTCACCTTTTAACCGTGCTGTAAGTAAGCTTTGAACGTGATGCTTTCGACGCCAGGCATGAAAAGATGCTATTTCAACGTCGGGCGCACCAATATAGATAGAGAGAACATCCTCCCTCCGTAGTGGGGATAAGAGGTGAAAGGAAGCGAGGCGTACCATGAAAACAATGGACATGCAACAACTCAATGGCAACGACTTGAAGAATAAAGCCAAAGATGTTGCGCAATCGAGCGTCAACGTGGTTCAAGACAAGGTACAATCAGCTGTATCAACTGCTCAGGATACAGCACAGGCGGGACTGGCAAAAGCTCAGGAAGCTGTTCTTCTGGGGCTAGAAGCGGCCCAGGATTTGTTGCAAAAGAATTCGGCAATCGCTGCGAAGAAAATGTCGAAAGCGCAGAAAAAGGCACAGGAGAAAATGCACGATGTGCAAGATTCGGTGCAAGGCAAAGTCTCGACGGGTACATCAATGGCTCAGGGCGCCTTACAAGTCGGGCTGAACGCGGCACAAGAAATGCTCGCAGAGAATGTGAAAACTGCGCAGAAGAATCTAAAGAAGGCCCAAAAAAACGTGAAGCCGCTCGCATCCTCAGTCCAGGAGAATGTCCAGTCAGGATTGTCGCAGGCTCAGAGCGCACTGCTAGCAGTATCAGACACGGCACAGGATACCCTGCAAAAGAGCGCGAAAAAGGCTGGACAGAGCCTGAAGCAGGTGCAGGATAGTTTGGGCGACACACGCGACTCCATTCAGAACCAGGTCGCTCAGTTCCAGCGCAGGAGGAGACGAGCTCGAACCCTCTTCCGTCTTGGCCTTGTCGCCGGCATTGTTGTGGCGCTGCTCTTTACACCCTGGCCTGGCTCAGAAAGCCGCCAGCAGATCATGGATCTCTGGCACAGATTTTTCCCGTCTCAGTAGTAGCAGTTAACTATTCCAGCAGTAGCAGATCGATAGCAGTGGGCTTCCTCAAGGAAACTACGTGGCAGCATTGAGGAAGCCCGCTTCATGTGTATCAAGTCGTCTCCATAGACCTTTTTATATGCCCGATATCATTCAAGATGTAGAGTACGCGGTGCGTCCCTGCGACACGTACCACAGTAATTGACGTATTAGCGGCGGGAAAAAAGAAATCTTTCTCCAGGCCTAATACCTCGGCAGCATAGGCATTCACCACACCTCCGTGAGCGAAAATCAGCACTCGCCCGCCGGTATGCTGATTTGCAATACCATCTATAGCATCAACCACGCGCTTGCGAAATGCCTGGGACGGCTCGCTACCGGGAATCGCATCCCAATGACCGGTTTCGCCGGCTATACGCACGATGTCTATTTGCCGCTTCTGCAACGCGGCATAAAGCGCGGCCAGGTCATTGCCATCCCTGGGTATCGGATTCACTTCGCCCAGCCGGATTTCTTTCAGGTCTTCAACAACAATCGGTGTCAAACGCAGTTGTTCGGCAAGAGGCGCCGCGGTTTCCAGACAGCGCCGCAGGGGGCTACTATAGATCGCATCGAAACGCATTTTGCCGAGGCGTTCGGCTAATGCCTGCGCCTGCTCACGCCCAATGCGACTGAGGGGCAGATCATCGTAGACTCCGCTGGGAATAATCTCTTCCGGTCCTGGAATAGCGTCGGCGTGACGTACGATAAACAATTCGACGGCATTGGCGCGCTCAAACAAAAAAGGGTCTTCCATAGTTATGCTCGTTTCCTATGCTTCTTTACGTGCCAACTGGCGAATGACAGACCGGGCAAGCGAGCGTTTATGCACCTCGTCAGGGCCATCAACGATATGCAGCGTGCGACCATGCGCCCACATCGAGGCCAGCGGGAAATCATCGCTCAGGCCCGCACCGCCGAAAACCTGGATGGCGCGATCGACGACATCTGTGTTGACCTGTGGCGCTACGATCTTGATCATCGCAATCTCATTCTGAGCCGCCTTTTTGCCCAGGTTATCAATCATCCAGGCCGCCTTGAGGGTTAAGAGGCGCGCCTGCTCGATCTCCAGGTACGATTGCGCGATCCATTCCTGTATCAGGCCCTGTTCGGCAAGCGGTTTGCCAAAAGCGATTCGCGTAGTAGCGCGCTGGCACATCAATTCTAAGGCGCGCTGCGAGACACCTATAGCGCGCATGCAATGGTGAATGCGTCCTGGACCCAGGCGCGCCTGAGCAATGGCAAAACCGCTGCCCTCTTCGCCCAGTAGATTTGCCACCGGCACGCGCACATTCTCAAAAGTCACCTCGCAGTGGCTTTCATTATCCACATAGCCCATAACGGGTAGGTTTCGCACGACCGTCACTCCAGGGGTATTTTTAGGCACAAGAATCATACTCTGTTGCCTGTGCCTGTCCGGGTTATCTGGATCGGTCTTACCCATAACGATGAAAATCTTGCAGCGTTCGCGGGCCGCGCCCGATATCCACCATTTGCGGCCATTCAACACGTATTCAGCGCCCTGGCGCTGAATAGTGAGTTGGATGTTCGTGGCATCCGAACTGGCTACATCAGGCTCGGTCATGGCGAAAGCCGAACGCATCTCGCCATTCAACAATGGCATCAACCACTGCTCTTTCTGCTCCGGCGTCCCGAACTGGGCTAATATCTCCATATTGCCGGTATCAGGCGCGGCACAATTAAAGACTTCGGAAGCCCAACCGACTCGCCCCATGATCTCAGCCAGAGGCGCATATTCCAGGTTGGTCAAACCCGCGCCATATTTTTTGTCGGGCAAAAAAAGATTCCACAATCCCTCAGCTTTTGCTTTTGCCTTCAGTTCGTCGACGATTTCAGCATGATGATGAGGGTTACCGGAAGCGGCAATCTGGTCGCGATACACCTGCTCATTCGGGTAAATATAGCGGTCCATGAAATCATTCAAACGCTGCCGTAGCGCATTGACTTTGTCGGAGTAAGCAAAATCCATCGTGATCCTCCATGATTGACTAGACACCAACTGCCTTGACTATACCATATTTGCTGGCTTACGAGCGAAGCCAGCCTCATCTTTTTCAGGACAACTGAGTGATAACGAAAGTGAGGGAATATCTCCTACCCAGTGCACGTTATCATAAATGAACCAGCACTCCCACCCATAAATTGCCAGATAGCTTCCTGCCCGCTCATCATGCAACTGCTTGCCAACTCCTCTCAAACCGGGAATATCTCACTATTCTCCCCTGTTATAAAGAGTGAATTAGCAATCTCACACGATGAGTGCTAGACAGATCGAAAAAACATGTGCTATAATCTAGCAATCACAAGGTGGGTCTGCTAAACCCAGACGCGATTATGAAAGTTGCTTGCAAACGAGGTAGCAGGTTAATGATCGGGTGCTTCCTTCAGGGATATCAAACCTTTCAGGTAAGTTTCCCCTTAGCCGGTGTGAACGAGTAGGTAAGATTTTCATGATCGTGCTTCTAGAACAAGGAGCATAGAAATACATGAAGTGTGAACGTTGTCAACAAAACCCCGCTCGTGTGCGTGTCGACGAAATCGTCAACGGACGCCGTGTGCAGCATTATCTGTGCCAGCAGTGCGTCGAGGAGTTGATGAGCGCGATGGGACAGACGGGTGGCCTTGACTCAGATATGCCTGAGAACACTCCCTCACCTTTCGGTTTCGTTTCCAATAACGGCAATCCCGCTCCCGCTGCTGGCGTCAGGAATACAGCCACTGCTCAGCGGCAGGCTAACAATAGCAAAACGCCAACCCTGGATCAATATGGGCGAGACCTTACGAAAGAGGCGGCGGAGGGCAAGCTTGATCCGGCTGCCGGTCGCCAGCGCGAGCTTAAACGAGTAATCACGGTGCTGGGCCGTCGTCAAAAGAACAATCCTGTACTCATCGGTGAGCCGGGTGTAGGTAAGACTGCTATCGTCGAGGGGCTGGCACGCCGCATTCACTCCGGTGATGTCCCCGCCACACTGCGCGGCAAGCGCATTGTCACTTTGAACATCGGCAGTATGGTTGCAGGTGCCATGTTCCGTGGGCAGTTCGAGCAGCGCATCAAATCAATTCTTGAGGAACTGCGCCAGGCCGATGATGTGATCGTCTTCATCGACGAATTGCATACTGTCGTTGGAGCAGGAGCTGCAGAGGGCGCAGTTGGAGCTGCCGATATGCTGAAACCCGCCCTGGCGCGTGGCGAACTGCGCTGCATTGGCGCGACCACGCTCGATGAGTACCGCAAACATATAGAGAAAGATGCCGCCTTAGAGCGCCGCTTCCAGCCAGTGATGGTCGATGAGCCGTCAGTCGAAGAGGCTATCGAAATGCTGCGCATCGTACGCCCCAATTACGAGCTGCACCACGGCATTGGTATCACCGACGAGGCGATCGAAGCCGCTGTCAAGCTCTCTGATCGCTACATCAATGATCGCTTCCTGCCTGACAAGGCTATCGACGTGATGGACGAGGCGGCTTCAGCCTTACGCCTGGAGGCGACAGAGAAAGGCATTATTAGCCCGACCCTGATTTCTGATCTAGAGAAAGAACTGGCAGATATTCAGGCCAAGAAAGAAGCTGCGGCGAACGCTGAAGATTACGAGCGCGCGGCTACACTGCGCCAGAAGGAACTGCAGACCCAGGCGAAGCTCGACAAGGCACGAGCCGAGTCCGGTAATGCCGTGACACTGTTGGTAACACCTGAACTGATCGCTCAAGTTGTTGAGAACTGGACAGGCGTGCCCGTCAGCCAGATGGTCGAGGGAGAGCGCCAGAACCTGTTGAACCTGGAAGATGACCTGCGCAAGCGCGTCATCGGCCAGGACGAGGCTATCAGCGCCGTTTCCCGCGCCATTCGCCGCTCACGTGCCGGACTAAAAGATCCCAAGCGCCCAATTGGGTCGTTCCTGTTCCTTGGTCCTACCGGCGTCGGTAAGACGGAACTGGCGAAAGCCATTGCTGCCGAACTGTTCGGCGGTGAGGATAACCTGATCCGCCTGGATATGTCAGAGTACATGGAGCCGCATACGGTCTCACGTCTGTTCGGTAGCCCTCCCGGCTATGTCGGTCATGACGAGGGGGGCCAATTGACCGAGCAAGTACGCCGCCGCCCATACAGCGTAATCCTGCTGGACGAGGTCGAGAAGGCACATCCCGAGGTCTTCAACGCGCTGTTGCAGATCATGGATGATGGCCGTTTGACCGATGGCCAGGGTCGCACGGTAGACTTCAAGAATACCGTGGTGATTATGACCAGTAACGCCGGCAGCGCCGACATGAAGCGCGCCGTTCGCATCGGTTTCTTGCCAACAAGGCCTGAAGACGAGCGCGACGAGCGCCAAGAGGTGATCCGGTCGAAGGCAATGGAGGGTCTGAAGCGCATGTTCCGACCCGAGTTTATCAACCGTATTGACCAGATCGTAGTCTTCCACGCGCTGGGTCGTGAGGAGCTGTACCAGATCGTTGATCTGTTGCTGAACCAGGTACGTGCCCGCCTGAGTGAGCAGCATATCAGCCTGGTTGTCAGCGACGAGGTTCGCGACCTGCTCTTACGCGAAGGGTTCGACGAAGAGTATGGTGCGCGTCCTCTGCGCCGCACCATCCAGACTTACGTCGATGATGCGCTGGCCGATGCATTGCTCGCGGGCGAAATCGCTCCTGGAACGACTGCCCACCTGGTCTTGCGCGATGGCAAAGTCGTCGTCGAAGGCGAGAAAGTGGCACAGGCCGCATAATAGAAGATCTGTAGTCAAAAAAGCCGCGTGAGGGATTTTTCCTCACGCGGCTTTTTTGACGTCAATTGATGAAGCATATTTGCCCAAGTTTGTAACTCCACAGGGGTTCATCGCGTGTATAGTGTAGAGTATTCAATACTGCTACCAACATTACGTGGAAAAGGGATTTGTCTGTATGTCGATTGAACAATCATCAGAAATAACGAAGACACCGGCAGAGGCTCCATTTCATCATCGCCCTGCCGAAATTGAGAAATTTGTAGATCATTTCTTGTCTATGATGTGTGATAGCACGCGCCGGCAAATTCTTGAGTTGCTGGCTATCCCGGATAGTAACGATCAAATGCTTCCCATAGAGATGCGCTCCGGCGATATCGCGAAACACTTGAAATTGTCTCCCGCTACTATATCGGGCCATCTGAAACAACTTTCCAACGCGGGCCTGATTACTTCACGTAGGGAGGGCAATGCTATCTACTACCGGCTGCGCAACCACACGCTGGTGCACACATTTAAAGACCTGTTACATGCCCTCGACAACGAACACGCTATCCGGCAGCATTAGCTGATCGCTTTCAGGCAGGCTTTAGCTGGTTGATGGTTTGTAAGAGCTTACTCATTTTAAAAGGTTTGCGCACGGCAGGAATATCAGGGAAGCGGGCTTTGACCTGCGCCAACTCGTCCTGACTGCACGCAGAAACAATGACGATAGGTAGTGTTTCTGGCGGGATGCTTTGGCGGATGCGATCGATGGCCTCGACCCCAGACATATCGCCCGGCAGTAGCAAATCAACGATGACAAGGTCATAGGGGGGCAGTGAGCAAACCTTTTCCTGATCAAAGAGGGCGGCGAGAAGCGAGGGAATCTCGACGTGCGTGTAGACGTTATGTCCGGCCATACGCAAAGCAGTAGACATGTAATCAAGTATGGCCGGGTTATCTTCGAGCAGTGCAATGTTCATGAGCAGACTCCCTCCTGCTGGCAGTACATATGCCCCTCTCTTATTATCCATGATGTGTCAACCGCTGCCCCTCCATCCTGGAAATATCACCCGGCAGTCCCACAACTTACCGGATTTATCTATAGGCTAATTCTAGCAGATTTGGAATGAATTTTCTAAATAATAGGAAAGAATGGAGGTAATTGTTGGAGAAAGAGGCACGTTTTCAAGGAGGAAAGAAAACCACCTGAAAATGATGTTCAGGTGGTTTGGCAGGGGCGAGAGGACTTGAACCCCCAACCGTTCGATTTGGAGTCGAATGCTCTGCCAATTGAGCTACGCCCCTAGGGGCGGAGAGGGTGGGATTCGAACCCACGGAGGTGGTTAACCTCAAGCATTTAGCAAACGCTCGCACTAGGCCTCTATGCGACCTCTCCACTATTAGTTTTATCGATTTGCCTAAAGAGCAAAGCAGTCCTGATGCAATCTTGACGAATCAGAACCGGGAACTCCTTACCGCTCCGTTATGAAGAGAGTATACCAAACCGCACCGTGGGTGTCAAGCACTTTTTCCCGCTGATTCCCCGGAAAGGGGTCACGATGCGGAGCACCGCGCAGCACCTCCGGCCTCCTTATCTGAACGTAGGGGCTTCTGGGAAATCACCAGCTTTTTCACATTTCTGGACGCGCTATTACGTGGGTAAATCTGCCGGGAAAGCATAGTAACGGTCAGGCGGCGGATTGTGCGAACCATACTCCAGCGTGATGACTTCGTGCGAAGTCAGCGGCACTTCGGTATTGAGGGGCGAAGTGACCACTCCGGTGAAAGGCTTGCCCGCGATATAGACTTTCCATCCAGCCTGCTGTGTAAGCACGCTGGGAAAACCAAGATAGGCAAAGCCGTCATGCCAGATAGTCATGAAATCATCAAGTTTCTGATTGGACGCTTGCTGTGGCGCCTCGATGTGAATAATGCCATCACTGGTATGTGTGTGCAGCCAGTAATAGCAACTGCCATCGGATGCGATGCCAATCCCCTTGGGGATGGTTAGACTCTTGCCATTCACATAGATGCTCAGGTGAACATGAATATGGTAGTTAACAGACATGCTCGACTCGCACGGTACGCCATTAATAGCGGGATATTTGGCATCATGATTTAGCAGCCACTGGATGTTCCAGTAAATAAAGCCGATCAGCCCGAGCAAGATAATGCTGCTGCCAATTGTACCCCACAGGATGAGTCGGGCACGCCGGCTCTGCTTGCGACGTTGCGCACGCGCCATGCGCCGTTCGCGTAAAATTTCATCCTGCTCAGGACTAGCCGGTGGCATAAGGCGCTGGTAACTCATGATCTAGACCTTTCCCTATCCTCGTACTGGTGCAGCATATATCCCTCGTCTCGCTCATTTTATGGAACGCGGTACGCAAGTGAGAGTAACAAGAGGAATTGCAGCGCTAGCATTTTATGGTAGCGAAACGTAAAGCGCAAAAATACCCCGCAGTATTAGCTTGCAAGGAAGCACAGCGCAAGCTGGCGAGACGCGAGGGGGATAGACGCCCGCCAGCATGGACATCGGATTTACAACAAGCCTAGGCAGGCAGCTGGGGACTCTGAAGCAGTTTATCCATAGTGGATTTCTTAACGCGGTAGGCCTGGCGTTTACCACTATGCGGAAGAGTAACGGCTTCGAGAGCGCCATTTTTAATCCAGCGGCGCACTGTAGTGTCGTCGACTCGCAGGCGACGAGCGACTTCCCGTACTGTTAGTAGTTCATCCATTTGTTCTGTCATACGGTTCTCTCCTACGAAGATGTGTGATGGTGAGCGATCTATGATGCTATTATCAGAATGTGGCATGGGTACCTGACTTCGTTCTCCTTTCGTATAGCTGGTCCACTTGCTTGATTCCCCATCCCGGCGCCTCCCGATTTTCTAGTGGCCCACTCTGTTTGCCGGCCGGACAGGATGGACAGATACCATGAGATACTGCGCCGACACATCTTGTGCTACCTATTGTAACACCATCTGTCAGTTCAGTTATCTTTACTATACATTTCGACACAAGTGTACTAAAATAAAGCTGTCTCGCCTCATTACGCCTTGGGCGCGTAGCGCCAGAGTCGCTGGCTGTGAAGGCTAGACGATATAACGCCTTTATGATAATAACGAGGTTTGTATGACTTTCTTCAAAATCGTGATCAGCGATCTCCACCTTGCCGATGGCCATGCTGTTCTGGACGGATTTGGTGACCGCCAACAATCCGCACTCGAGGGATTGCTCTCTACAACTGCGAATAGGGAGTTTGCTGAAGACGTTGAGCTGATCGTTAATGGTGATTGCTTTGACTTTCTCGCTATTCCCCCTTATAAGACGGATGAAACAACCGATTCGAGTACAGCATTGGAAAAGCTGGAAAAAGTGATTGGGGCCCACGAGCCATTCTTTACAGCACTGCGGCGTTTTGTAGAGCATTCAGGGCGGCACATCACATTCATTGGTGGCAATCATGATATTGAACTGGGTTTCGCGGAGGTGCGAGAACGCCTCCACGAGGCAATCGGGACATCAAAAGGGATAAATTTTTGTCTTTCGCGGAGTTATCGTCCATTGCCGGATGTTTTGATTGAGCATGGCCATCAACACGATTTCTGGAATGCAGCCCACGGACTATGGGACGAGAAAGGCGAGCCGCTAGCAACCAGACCGGCGTCAATTCAGTTGCCGTTAGGTACCCAATATTTCCAGCAGGCGGCCTATCCCATGAGCGTGCAGTATCCATATTTTGACCATTTTGAGCCATCTATGGATTTGATGCATCAGATCGCCATGTTATGCCTGCTCAATCCCCCGCTCATTCACGAGACGGCAGAACTTAGCATGCAAATGCTTTCCTATAGGCGAGAGGCGGCAGCGGGAGCAAACAAAGAGGGAGGCCCTCAAACTCTATTCGAGGAGGCGATGCAAGATTTTCTGGCCTTTTCCCAGGATATGAGGACGCGGAGGCAAGATTGGCACAGCCTGCCTGAAGATGGACAGGCACAGGCTGAGCAATTGATGCAATTTTTCCGCCTGAGGGAGGCCCTGGAATGGCCTCTTGCCGAGGCTCTCGCCCAAATTTGCCTACCTGGTCCCTACGCTATGGCAGAGGATGTAGCACGAGGTATGCAGGCAGTACTGGCGAAAGATCCAGCTGTGCGCTATGCTATTGCTGGTCATACGCATATGATGCGGAATGATCGTCTTAAAGATGGGACTCAGGTTTATCTGAATACGGCGACCTGGACATCGCGTTACGCATTGCCGGTAAAGGGCGAACTGACCTCACAATTGATCGAGTGGTTACGCCAACCAGACTGGAATGATGTTCCCCTACGGGATGTCACGCAGATGGTATTTGCATTGATTGAAGCGGAGGAGGGCAACCCATCAGATGCCAGCTTATGTGCCTGGGAGGGTGGGATAAATGGGCATTACCGGGTTTTGGCATAGACAAAAGAATGGAATATATATGACAGCAGAACAAAGCAAACAAACAGATGGCCCCGATCAATCTTACCAACATCTCTCGCCAGGAGTTCAGGCTTCGGACTCCGGTAAGACACAAGGAGAAGGCAAAATACTGGTCTTGATCGATGGCCATGCCATGATTCATCGTGCCTTTCACGCCGTACCGGAAGACCTGGTAACGAGCAAGGGTGAAGCCGTCAACGCGACTTTCGGCTTCACCAATTTGCTGCTGAAAGCCTACGCCGACGTTCATCCCGATTACCTGGCAGTAGCTTTTGATCGACCATCGCCAACGTTTCGCCACCTAGAATTTGCCGAATATAAGGCGCACCGGCCCACATTACCCGAGATTATGCGACCGCAGTTCGGTCGCATTCGCGAGGTCGTCGCAGCTTTCGGCATCCCCATTTACGAAAAAGACGGCTATGAGGCTGATGACATCATAGGAACACTTTCGGTGCAGGCCACACAGTTAGGTGTGAGTACGATCATCCTGACAGGCGATATGGATACGCTGCAGCTCGTCAATGAGCATGTGAAGGTGATGGCAGCAAAACGCGGCATCACCGAAGTAACTAACTATGACGTGAACGCCGTCATTGCGCGCTATGGGCTTCCACCCGATAAGTTACCTGATTTTAAGGGGCTGGTCGGCGATAAATCCGACAACATCCCCGGCGTACCTGGCATCGGCGAGAAAACGGCGGCGAAGCTGCTGATCGACTATGGAAGCGTAGAGAACGTACTGGCCCATATCGACGAACTGACCCCAAAGGAGCAACGCTTACTGCGTGAAAAGGGCGAGCAGGCATTGCAAAGTAAGCACCTGGCAACCATCGTACTGGATGCGCCGGTAAAACTCGACCTGCAAGCCTGTCGCGTCGGACAGATTAACCGCGAGCGCGTGGTAGCACTCTTCCGCGAACTGGAGTTTCGCACGCTGGTCGATAAAATTCCCGGCAATTCAGATTCAGGTCAATCCAGTCCGAAGCTTGAAAAAATGAGGCCTGAGCCGGTACCGGCTCAGGAGGAAGAACTACTGCTGGCCGCCCCCGTTGGCGTCGTACCGATTATAGCACCGCCGAAGCCGCCGGCTATGGTTACGGCAGCATTTCCAACAACAGTGACAGGCCTGGCCCATTCGCGGCAACATGCGGTACAGGATGATAGTGAAGTGGATGAACTGGATGGGCCGGAACAACTACGTCTTTTTGGGGATCTGGAACCTGCCGCGGAAGTTGTTACCAGGCTGCGCCTGCCCACGAACCAGTATAGCGAGCCGCTCTTCCTGGACACCGGTGACGCCGGCAAAACGAATACTATGATCGTCAACAGTGAGGAGGCGTTACAGGTACTGGTAAAAAGCCTGTACGCGGCGGGTAGTTTCTCACTTGATACCGAATCGACCTCGGAAGACCCCTGGCACGCGCAACTGGTCGGTATCTCTTGCAGCATGGCTCCTGGTGAAGCCTACTATATCCCCGTCGGGCATAGCGCGACGATTGATGGGCAGGGACCAGAAACACAGCTGCCGCTGAAATTTGTGCTGGAGCAATTGCGTCCGGTGCTTGAAGACGCGACCGTGAACAAGTACATGCATAACGCCAAATACGATATGCTGCTGCTCGATCTCAATGGCATTAAGATGCGTGGCCTCGCCTTTGATACAATGCTGGGCGCTTACCTGACAGACCCCGGCAGGCGGGGATTAGGACTCAAGGACCAGGTCTTCCAGCGCCTGGGATATGTGATGACACCGATTGCGCAGTTGATCGGCACGGGCAGCAAAATGATCAGCATGGCGCAGGTGCCTGTCCGCCTCGCCGCAGATTACGCGGGCGCAGACGCGGATATGACGCTGCGCCTGGTCGAGCCGATCAAAGAAGACCTGAAACGCAACGGCCTGTTGGAGCTGTACTACAACATTGAGTTACCACTCTTGCCGGTGCTAATGCAGATGGAAAAATATGGCGTGGCGCTCGATGGCGCTTTCCTGCGTGAATTGAATGGGCGGCTGAGCGAACAGATCAGCGCCCTCGAAAAGGAGATATACGCCTCTGTTGGGCACCAGTTCAATATCAATTCGACGAAGCAACTGGGCGATATCCTGTTTGGGGAGTTGAAACTGCCGTCGGGCAAGAAGACGAAGACCGGCTACTCGGTGAGCGCGGATGTCATCGAGAACCTGCGTGGAAAACACCCCATGATCGACCTGCTGCTGGAGTACCGGCAACTGGCAAAACTGAAGTCGACCTATGTCGATGGCCTGCTGGCATTGATGGACTCGGTGACGGGCCGCGTGCATACGTCGTTTAACCAGACAATAGCATCGAGTGGCCGGCTCTCATCGAGCAATCCCAATTTGCAAAATATTCCTATTCGTACCGAAGTGGGGCGACAGATTCGCCGGGCCTTCATCGCCGATCCAAGCTACGTGCTGTTGACCGCCGATTATTCGCAGTTCGAACTGCGCATCCTGGCGCATATTACGCATGAGCCACGACTGGTAGAAGCCTTCAACAAGGACGAGGATATTCATAAAATTACCGCGGCTTCACTTTTCAATGTCCCCGTGCAGCAGGTCACCAAAGATCAGCGCCGCCTGGCAAAGACCGTTGTCTACGCGGTGCTGTACGGGCAATCGGCTTTTGGACTGGCTCAAATTACGGGCATGACCAACAGCGAGGCATCGGACTTCATCAAACGCTATCACGAGACGTTTCCACACATCAAAGATTACGTTGAGAGCACGCTTCATCAAGCCCGCAAGCAGGGTTATGTGAATACGTTGTTCGGGAGAAAGCGTTTCTTCCCAGATATGCACGGCCTTCCATTTAACGAACGGCAGGCGCTTGAACGTGAAGCAATCAATATGCCCATCCAGGGCGGAAACGCCGACCTGATCAAAATTGCTATGATCCGCATCCAGCATGAGATCGAGCAACGGCGCATGAAGACGCGTATGATCTTGCAGGTGCATGACGAGCTGGTCTTCGAGGTGCCTGTGGAGGAACTCGAACGAACAAAATCCCTGGCGAAGCGTATGATGGAGGGAGTGGCAGACCTGGACGTACCGATCAAGGTGGAATTGAAGACCGGCAGAAACTGGTACGAGGCGGAGCCGGTGGAGTAGAATATTGGAGAGAGCATTTTCATGAAGGAGTGCCATTTCAATGCATCTATCCAATACCATACAAAACCTGCCACCCTATCATTTCGCAGATGCCAAAAAGAGAATTGCCGACCGTAAAGCAGCTGGCATAGACGTAATCGGTCTCTCGATGGGCGATCCCGATCTGCCAGCGCCACAGGTCGTTATTGACCGGCTATGCGAAACGCTGCAAAACCCTGAAAATCACCGTTATCCAGAATATCGCGGTATGCGCGCGCTCCATGAGGCGTTCGCGGGCTGGTTCGAGCGGCGTTTTGGCGTGAGGTTGACTCCCGAACGCGATATGCTGCCCCTGCTCGGCTCAAAAGAGGGCATTGCTTACGTGGCAACCTCCGTGCTCAATCCAGGAGATATTGCGCTTATTCCTGATCCAAATTATCCAGCATATATTACTGCCTGCACAACGATAGGCGCCGAGCCATATATGCTACCCTTGTTGGAACAGCATGGCTATCTTCCCGACCTGGAAAGCATCCCGGCGCATGTGCTGGCGAGGGCGCGCCTGCTCTGGCTCAATTATCCGAATAACCCGACAACGACGTGCGCCGACCGCGCTTTTTTTGAACATGCCGTGAAGTTTGCCTATCGTCATAACCTGGTCATCATTCACGATATGGCTTACGCCGAGGTCTACTACGAAGATTTTCGTCCCATGAGCATCCTGCAAATTCCGGGTGCCCTTGATGTCGCGGTCGAACTGCATTCGCTCAGCAAGACATATAACATGGCGGGGTTTCGCGCCGGCATGCTGGTGGGAAATCCGGAACTTGTGGATGCGGTCGGGCGACTGAAAAGCAATATCGATAGTGGTATGTTCCGGCCCATCCAGTATGCAGCTATCGAGGCCCTGCGCCTGCCAGAATCATGGATAGAGCAGCGCAACGCTATCTACAGGCGCAGGCGAGACATGCTGGTGTCCGGGTGCAACGAATGCGGGATGCGTGCACAGACGCCACAAGCGGGATTGTATGTATGGGCACGTATACCCAGGGGGTTCACATCACGCGATTTCGCCACCTGGCTTTTTGATCAGACAGGCGTTTTCATCACTCCCGGCACAAACTTTGGAGATGCGGGTGAGGGTTACGTGCGTATCTCATTGACCGCACCCGATGAGCGGATCGAGACGGCATTGGAACGCATACGAGCAGCGCTGACGGCCTGACCATCCCTGGGCGACACTTGCAAGTGGCCCAACTCCATGGCGATAGCCTCTCATGACAAAAGTGGGTGATTTTCTCGTACATCTGTACGCCTTGTCAGCCGTATCCGGTACAGTGTAACATTATGGGGATGTGCCTATACTGAAAAGAAATTATGACGGCAAGAGGAGAATCCCTCATGAGCATCGACTATCAAGAGACTGCCGCCGGCTCTCCTTCCAACGCATGGAATTTATTTGTGAGTCATGATATTTGTGGAGACGTGCAGGCAGCGCTGGATCGCGAATGGTTTGTGACTAACGGGTTGGGAGGGTATGCCGGAAGTTCTATTGCGGGGGCGACAACGCGCAGCTATCATGGCCTGCTAGTGGCCGCACTCCATCCACCCGTCGAACGCACTGTGCTGGTAACAAAGATCGATGAGGAAGTCGCACTGCCGGATGGACATGTGTTGAAGCTAGGTGTTAATGAATATCAGGATGGCACGATTGACCCACAGGGATACAACTACCTTGAACGCTTTGCGTTGGAGGGCGACGTAGCCTGCTTTAGTTATACACTTGAGAATAATCTTCACCTGGAAAAGCGTATCTGGATGGAATATGGACAGAATACTACCTACGTGCAATATATGGTGCATGATCTGTCCGAGAATGAGCTGAACGAGGTAACATTGAATTTGCGCCTCTTCCCATTTTGCCTGTATCGCGATCATCATAGCACGACACAGGGTTCTCTCGATTGGCATTTCCAGGTTGAAGTTAAGGGCAATAGCTGCTGTATGCGGGCCTACGCCGGTGCGCAGCCTTACTGGCTGATTGCCGGGCCAGTAGCTAAATTTGTCCCAACGGATTACTGGTACTGGCATCTATTGCACCGGCGAGACAGAGAACGCGGCTTGCCGTACCTGGATGATGTCTACCAGCCGGGCGTTTTTCACACACAAATAGCGCCGGGTAAGCGTGTGACGCTGGTTTTAAGCGCGGAAGAAGGCGCCGCCTCAGAATTTGGTGGCTCATATCATGAGGATGCGGTAGTTGAGGCCCATAGACGCCACTCGAGACGCATCCGGCAACTGCTGGATATCGCCGACCGCTCGACCAGGAGCCTGGCGCAGCAGGACCCGGTGCGTGCCCGCCTGGTCATCGCCGCAGATCAGTTCATTGTTGCTCGCCCCGAAAAGAGGAATGAACATAGTAAAGAGACCGAGTCTTTCCGACTTTCCCCTGATCGCAAAACAATCATAGCAGGCTATCCATGGTTCACCGACTGGGGGCGAGATAGTATGATCTCCCTGTCCGGCTTACTGCTCTGTACAGGGAGATTTAGCGAGGCACGCGGGTTGATCAAGGCCTTCGCCTCATACGCACAGCAGGGCCTTATTCCCAATCGTTTCCCCGACAGCGGTGAGGCCCCCGAATATAATACTGCCGATGCTACATTGTGGATGTTTCACGCCATTCATAGCTACATTGCGATGACAGGAGACTGGTCTCTGGTAAAAGATTTGTACCCCACACTCAGCGATATTATCGATTGGCACGTGCGAGGCACGCTATACAATATTGGCATTGACCCATCCGATGGTCTGCTCCATGCAGGCGCGCCAGGAGTGCAATTGACATGGATGGATGCAAAAGTGAATGATTGGGTAGTAACACCACGCCATGGAAAACCGGTAGAGATCAACGCGCTCTGGTATTGCGCACTGGGCTACATGGAAAGTTGGGCTATACATCTCTCTAAGGACGCGCTTGAATATGGTCAATTGCGTTCTCGCGTGGGCGAAAACTTTGCCCTCCGCTTCTGGTATGAAGATGGCGGCTATCTTTACGATGTTGTGGATGTTGATGGGATAGCAGGAAAGAACGATTCTTCGCTGCGTCCGAACCAGTTGTTCGCTGCCTCGCTCACCCGCAACCTGCTCTCTGAAGAGCAAATCCGCAGCATGTTCGCGAAGGTGACACAATATTTGCTGACCCCCATGGGATTGCGCACATTGAGTCCTGAGGATCCAGCCTATCGCAATCATTTCAATGGCAACCCCGAAGAACGCGATGGAGCCTATCACCAGGGGACGGTCTGGCCCTGGCTGATTGGACCATATAGCGATGTGTATCTGCGCCTTCACAACGATAGCGCGGCAATAATCCATCTTTTGAAACCGCTGCTCAATCACCTGTGGGATTTTTGCCTGGGCACAATCTGCGAGGTTGCAGAACCGGAACCGCCTTTTGCGCCGGCCGGTTGTTATGCACAGGCCTGGAGCGTAGCTGAGTTGCTGAGAGCATGGTTGATGGCAGCAGGGTGATAGCCGTTTTACTGTATTCCTACGACTATGGCGCTCACGTTCCCCTCACCACCGGCCAGGTTCGCTTCATCAACCAGCTTGCGCGCAAGTCTCTGCGGATCCCCGCCTTGAGCAAGGAGCTCTTTCAAACGCTCATCGCGCACCATATGCCATAATCCATTAGTACAAAGCAGGACGAGGTCATTTACCTCAACTTCGCGCTCAATAAAATCTATGTGGATCTGATTATTTTGACCAAGATAGCGATAGAGGTGTTTATTCTTGGGATTGCTATAGATTTCTTCCGGTCTAAAAAGTTTGGCGTCAACCAGATTCGCCGCCAGGGTATGATCGGTCGTGATACAGGTCAATCCTTTTGAGGGACTATAGTGGTATGCTCGACTATCGCCAACACCCGTGACATAGAGATGGCGCTTATAGACCAGCGCTGTGGTCAGAGTACTGGCCATACTTGTTTCATAATCCGCGTTGCAGTGGTAAATTACCAGATTTGCTCGCCTGACCGCCTCTTTCATCCACTGTTCGACGATTGTATCGGGTAGGGATGCGGGCATGAAAGTTCCCCTCCCGGGACCACCCGGCGATAAAAACGAGTTATTCCCCGGCGACATTGACGAATTTGAGGGCAGCGGTGTTGCTAGCAGGGGCAGCAGAACATCCGCGACGGTCTCTATCGCCAGGCGGCTGGCTTCATGCCCCCCGGCAGGTTTGCCTTGTGGCCCGCGCAACCCATCGGCTACCGCAAACAGGCCAAATGGACGTGGTGGCGGCGCGAGGTTTGCGCACAGCCCCTGGACGATCAGTAGCATATCCTCATTCTCGGCGGCCACATAACGGCGGCCGGTATCGCTCACATAGCCAACCTGGCATACATCGGTTACAAGCGGCGAAGTCTCATCCAGGCGATGCCCGCAGCGGCGGCAGAAGCGCGAAGTCTTGCGGTTTTCCTGCCCGCAGGCTCCACAGGGATTCTCAGGAATAATCGTGCGTATCACGACATTAGGGCTGACGATTGTGGCCAGGTTAGTGGAGACGACGGCGGGCGGCTCATGCTGCCTTTCAGTTTCGCTTTCATAGATCGCTTTATTGACGGCACCGGCGAACTCGCGCGCCGTTTTGTACCGTTTCGCGGGGTCTGCATCGGTCGCTCGCATAATGGCCGCATCTATCGCCGGGGGCAACAACGGATTCAACTTGCTGGGCACCGGGAGTTCGGCAGAGCGCGTGCGCACGATGGCCTGGAACGGCAACAGGCCGGTAAACATCTGATAGGCGACCACTCCCATCGAGTAGATATCGCTAGCCGGTTCGGGTTTTCCCTGCCCCTGTTCGGGAGCCGTATAGTGTTCCGTACCCAGAGCCCATCCTCCCTGTGTCAGGGGACGCTCTTTCTGCATCGCTCGCGCGATGCCAAAATCGGCAACGACCAGGCGCCCATCGTCCTGGTGGATGAGCAGATTCGATGGTTTGATATCGCGATGCACGATGTTTTGCGGGTGCGCATGGATGGCATCGATAGCATCCGCCAGTTCATTGAGGTAGCGCTGCGCCAGAGCTATGGGCAACGGCTGTTCGGCCTTCAACAGGGCTTTGAGCGTGCCACCGGTAATCAGGGGCATGACAAGGTAGAGCAGGTTGCCATCCAGACCAAAATTCAGAACAGGTACGACATTTTTATGATGAAGCTGGTGCGCGTAGCGGGCCTCACGGCGGAAGCGCTCGACCGCCGTTACTTGATCCTCTGAGCTTTTACCGGTAGTCGTGAGCACCTTCAGCGCCACCTGCTGCATCTCGAATGTATCGCTTGCGCGATAAACCGCGCCCATGCCGCCAAGGCCAATCAAGGTTTCAACACGGTAGCGCCCGGCCACTACTGCCTCGGGCAGCAAACACTGGCAGAATGGATTGATGCAGCGAAATGTCCCAGGCGGGTAATCGGTACGACACCTGGGATTCGGGCAGCGCGGCATAGCAGTTCCTTATCCTACATTACTGTTGCGAAGGCGCAAAGTAGCGCATCTTTCAATGATCGAGAGCCACTTTTATTGTAGAGGCAAGATAAACGTGTGTCAATACAAGTACAATTCTTCAAATTTCATTCCGCCGACCACCTCTGCTGGATACGCCGCACGACAAAGACGATAAATGGCAGCAAGAGCCAGGTCCAGAAAATATTGGACGGGGTGATGGAAGAAAACAGCAAGAGCAGCGAAAGGGAGAAATAGGTCGGCGCCAGCGCAATATTAATTGCGCGGGAAATAATTTCGTTCTGCGTCATTTGTGGGTCGATTAGCCTCTGATGCCACGAAGCATATAACCAGAGCAGCAGTGAGGAGAAGCCACATCCGGCGAATGCTAATGTATATAAAATGACGGCGCTGCGATATCCATATCCTTCTCCCACAATGCTGGAGGTGACCGGGAAAAAAGCAATAAATGCCAGGAACAGAAAAGTGAGACTGATGAAACGCCGGTCTATGCGCTCGATAAGTTTCATCAGGCGGCGATGTTCGCTCCAGTAGCCGGCAATCACCAGAAAAGTAATCAGGTAGAAGAGGACTTGAGAAAATAATTCTGTTCGTAAAACCGCGTTGAATTTATCTTCTGTAAGACCTGCAGGAATCTTAATGTTGATGACGAGCAGCGTGATTGCGATAGCAAATACACCGTCGCAAAGCATAATAAGACGATCATCAGCCAAAAATGACTCTAGCTGGTTACCTTCATCGAATTGCTTTTCGGTAGAGATTTGATGATCTTTGACAGGCACTTTCATCTTTTCCAACCGCTCTTTAGAGCGTTTAAAAAGAGACTCCACCAGAACCCTCCTTAAGTGAAACAAGAGATTAAGCCACTTTAAGTTATAACACAGGCTCAGGAAAATATTTAACTTCCCTATGCTGTAAGCATAGTTTCTCTATTGAAATCTATGCTAAAAGTAGGTATCGTTACTGCTATGAGTCTACAACGATTCGAAAACTGAAAGGTAAATATGATGCATATTCTTGTTATCGGCGGTACGCGCTTCATGGGTCCTCTGGTCATACGTTCGTTGATTGATGCAGGTCATGAAGTCCTGGTTTTTCACCGCGGTCAAAATACCATTGATTTGCCACAGGGAGTCCAGGAAATTCTGGGAGACCGTCGATCTCTTGATTCTCACGTCGACAGGTTTAGAAATTTTGAACCTGAAGTGGTATTAGACATGATCCCGCTTACTGAGCAAGACGCTCAGGAAGTTATGAATACTTTCAGAGGTATTGCCGGAAGGGTGGTTGCGATCAGCAGCCAGGATGTATACCGCGCCTTTGGACGAGTCAATAACAAGGAATCAGGGCCGGCAGAACCTGGGCCGATTACCGAGGATTCGCCTTTCCGCGAGCATCTCTACCCTTATCGTGGCACGACTGCGCGCAATGAGGAACAAAAACAGTGGATGAACGATTACGACAAAATTCTCGTCGAGCGTGTTGTGATGGGGAATCCAGAGCTGCCCGGCACCATCTTACGGCTTCCGGCGGTCTATGGGCCAGGAGATTACCAGCATCGCATGTTTTCGTGGTTAAAGCGCATGGATGACAGACGCCCTGCTATCTTGCTTGATGAAAAGGAAGCTCAATGGCGCTGGTCACATGGATACGTGGAGAATGTTGCTGCTGCGATTACCCTGGCCGTCACCGATGAGCGGGCACGTGGGCGCATTTATAACGTGGGAGAGCCTATCACGATGACGATGGCGGACCGCATTCGCAAGATCGGAGAGATTGAGTGCATCATAATCTCCCTCATGCAGTTCGACATAATGAACAAAATACCCAACCATACGATGATAGGCACTCACGTCGTTTAGATGAGCTTTTGCGTAATCGGCAATCGTCTGATGCAAGGTGTAGCGTTCCGGACCGCTCCCTTCAAGCATGCCTGCATCGGTCAGACGGTCGAGCATCTCAACCGGCCCGTTACTTATGGCTAACGCAGCTTCCTCTGAGAAGCTATTAGGTTTAGCCGGAAAAACGGCAAGCGCACGCAGTCCCGCGCGTGCCTGCTCATCAAGATAGTGATCTCCAACCTCAATCACTGCAGACAGGGACATGGGCGTTTCTACCGGCAAACTGGGGGATTTTTCCAGAAACGCCTGTGGTTCGACGAGTCGCAGCCGCTCCTCGACATTTTGCAGCCTCTCTATAGCGGCACGTATGCGTCTGGGTTGGCCGCTATGGGATTGCAGCCGCAAATATTTGCCGATAATGGTCAAGGCAAGGGGTAGCCCGCCGACCGATTGTACCAGCACTCGCGCGGCTTCAGAGTCCTGAGCAACAACTTCCGGCGCAAGCCGCGCTAATAACTCAACACCCTCGTCTTCACTGAGTTCTCGAACAAGCGTAGCGCCCTCAGACGCAAACCGCAGCGCGATATGCGGAAAGCGGGTCGTCACCAGGTAGGCACAATGAGGGCCGCCGATTTTGAAGGCGAGCGCGTCATCGATTTCCCAGGCATCGTCAATCACGAGCAGCATACGGCGATCACCAAGCAGTGTGTGTAACGCCTGAACCCAGGATTCGATGCTGGTTAAACTGTTTACTTCCGTCGATGCCAGGCCAAGTAATGTACCCCAGCGTCCGAGAAGCGCCGGCACATTTGGATGCGGTCCTAAGCCCGACCAGAGAACGCCATCGGAGAAATGATCGCGTACATCCTGATCATGAGCCAGTATAACCGCCAGGGTCGTCTTGCCAACCCCCGGCAAACCATTCAAGGCCGTAAGCACCACACTCGTATGATTGCATAAGCGCTGCTTGAGTCGGCGCAGCATGTCATGACGCCCGACCAGTCCTACCGCTCCTGCCGCTGGAAGAGGAATAGTGGGATCATATATCGTATCTGGAATGGGCGGAGCAGCTAAGGGTTGTACAGGAACGACCTGCTGGGAGTCGGCTGCGCTGGAATCTTCAGGCTCATCACGGTCACCGGCAATCAAACCCAGCTCCCTGGCATCTTTCCCGAAGAGCGTACACAGCTTGCGTCGATAATATGGACTCGGAGAGGCAGTGCCCCGCTCCCACCTGCTCAAATAGTAGTGGTCAGCCCCAATCTGGTCGGCTACATACTTTTGTGACCACCCACGTAGTTCGCGCTCATTCTTTAAACGCAGATTGGGACCTGGATGGGCAGATTTTCTCATGCGCCAGAGCCTACTTTCTCAGCTGATATGACTATAAGAAACACTCTCAACTGAACATCCACAAAAGCTGCCTGGTTAATGATAACACGTCGCTATTCTAGCATAAAGCATTTTCAAAAATACTTAGAAAAGGAAATGCTGAAAGTCGCAAAACCTTGACAAACCGTAGAACCGTCAGTATACTTTCACCATACACAACAGCATACCAAAAGCGACGAACAGGAAAAGTAAACGACCCCGCAAAGGTCACAGAGAGTCGGCAGCAGTGGAACCCGACCCGGTGCAGTCGTTGAATGGGCCTGCGAGCAAGGAGCGAACATTCTTCTCATGAAGAATTAGTAGTACTCTTTCGGAATGTCCCCCGTTACTGAGGACAGGATATATATCTTTACCATCGTAGCATGGTAAGAACTCGTATCCGGCAAAGAGGGATTATCCATCTAACACAGGACAGGCACGGTCCCTACAGGAATTGACATGGATGATCTGAATTAGGGTGGCACCACGAAAGCTTCACGCCTCTCGTCCCTGGCAAGGGAAGAGTGGCGTTTTTTTATGACAAATTTCCAAGGAGGAGAGATATAAGGATGCCTACCGAAAATGTGGCAAAACAACCCTCGTATTCTGTAGAGACAGGGCCTGGTGCCTGCCCTGATATAACCATAAACAATCGCTCAACATTCGAAGATATTCGCCGCAAACGTGATACAGAAATGGCAGCGCTTGAAGATAGGCGACGACCATTATTGGCGATCTGTCGCAATATCCTGGCTGATATGGAAACGCCTGTTTCGGCCTATTGCAAAGTCAAATATGGACAGGCGCCAGGCTCTGTCCCTACTTATAGCTTCTTACTTGAAAGTGTGGAAGGTGGAGAGCATATTGCGCGCTACTCATTCATAGGCATCGATCCATACCTGGTTATGACACAGCGCGGCGATACGGTGACGCTCAGGTGGATGCCAGGGAGTTATGGCGCATCCGAGAAACAAGATGACACAGGAAAAATCGAAGAGATTTCCTGCCACGATCCATTGAAGTTTGTTGAGTCCGAATTAAGTCAGTATCGATTGGTTGCGCCCATTGATAGTAGCCAGGATGAACTGCCGCGTTTTCATGGTGGCGCAGTCGGCTACCTGGCCTATGAGGCCGTAGCTCACTTCGAACATTTGCCCGTTCCAGCAAAAGATGAACTCGGCCTGCCACTGGCCGTCTTTTGCTTCACTGAAACGGTTGTGGTCTTTGATCATCTTAAACACCGCATCAGAATCGTCACACACCTGCACCTCGACGCGCCGGACCTGGAAAAGGAATATGCCAGGGTACGCGCGATACTTCACCGCTTAGAGCGACAATTACAGCAGGCACCAAATTTGCCAGATGAACCGCCGCCTACTGCTGATAACGCAGTATTGCGGATCAGCTCAAACCGCACAGCAGAAGAGTTCGAGGCTATGGTGCTGCGGGCGCAAGATTACATCCGCGAGGGCGATATCTTTCAGGTTGTACTCTCCCAGCGCCTCAACCGCCATGTAAATGCTGCGCCTTTCACCGTCTATCGCGCGCTTCGCGCCATTAATCCTGCTCCCTATATGTTCTTTCTCGACCTGCAGGATTTTCAAATCATCGGTGCCTCGCCAGAATTATTAGTGCGCGCCGAGGATGGTGTTATGACCATCCACCCCATTGCCGGAACCCGCCCACGCGGGGCCGACCCGGAAAGCGACCAAAAGCTCGCGGAAGAACTAAAAAACGACCCTAAGGAGCGGGCCGAGCATGTCATGCTGGTTGATCTGGCCCGCAACGATGTTGGACGTGTCAGCGTACCCGGCAGTGTAAAAGTAAGCCAGTTCATGGAAATCGAACGCTACTCGCATGTAATGCACCTGGTTTCAAACGTCACCGGCCAACTGCGGCCGGATGTTACCCCTTACGACGCCTTGCGCTCCGGTTTTCCAGCCGGTACGGTTTCAGGCGCGCCTAAAATTCGCGCTATGGAGATTATCTGCGAATTGGAGGGCGAGCAACGAGGCGTTTATGCGGGAGCGGTAGGCTACTTTGGTTACTCAGGTAACCTAGATACGGCCATCGCCCTGCGCACCATGGTCATGCGAAATGGCAAAGCCTATATTCAAGCAGGTAGCGGCATCGTCGCCGATTCTGTACCCACCGGGGAATACTGGGAGAGTATGAACAAAGCTAAGGCCCTCTTACGCGCCCTGGACGAAGCGGAGCTGATTGCGAATGCCAGGCGCTCCCATTCTGAGATTGGAGGCTCCGATGCTGCTACTGATTGACAACTACGACAGCTTTACCTACAACCTCTATCAATACCTGGCGCAGCTGGGCGCGAACGTAAGCGTCTATCGCAATGACGAAGTGACCCTGGAACAGATTGAGGCAATGCAGCCCGCTCACATCGTCATCTCGCCCGGTCCCTGTACTCCCAACGAAGCGGGCTTATCCTGCTCGATCATCGCAACCTTCGGGCCGCGCATTCCCATACTCGGCGTATGCCTGGGACACCAGGCCATCGGGCAGGTATACGGGGGACGTGTCATACATGCACCTGCACTGATGCATGGCAAAACTTCACAGATTCATCACCGGGGAGAGGGCATCTTTAAGAATCTCCCCATCCCTTTCGAAGCCAACCGCTATCATAGCCTCATCGTCGAGCGATCTTCTCTCCCGGACGAACTGGAGATTACTGCCGAGACGGCAGATGGTTTAATTATGGGTCTCAGGCACTGTACCTACCCTGTCGAAGGGGTGCAGTTCCATCCCGAGTCAATTCTGACTCCTGTGGGAAAAGACCTGCTACGCAACTTTCTGGAGAGGAGCAAATCATGATTCGTGAAGCAATTGCGCATATCGCAGCGGGAGCTAGACTCAGCGAGAGCGAGGCCGCCGCGGTGATGGAAGAAATTATGACCGGCGTAGCAACTCCGGCGCAAATGGGCGCGTTCCTGACGGCCCTGCGCTTACGTCCGGGAGGTGAAACGGTCGAAGAAATCGCGGGCATGGCCTCTGTCATGCGCGCTAAGGCCGTGCAGGTGTTTCTGGATGAAAATATCGCCTCTCGCGCCATAGATACATGCGGCACGGGAGGCGATGGAGCAGGAACATTCAATGTTTCCACAGCGGCAGGAATTCTCGCCGCCGCTGCAGGCACGTTCGTGGCAAAACATGGCAACCGTTCCGCCACCAGTCGCTGTGGCAGCGCGGATGTGCTGGAAGCTCTGAATGTGCGCATCGACCTTGGTCCCGAAGAGGTCGCTCGCTGCGTAAAGGAGGTCGGCTTCGGCTTCATGTTTGCACCCACCTACCACCCAGCCATGAAGCATGTCGGCCCGACACGCCGTGAAATTGGCATCCGCACCGTATTCAATATTCTTGGCCCGCTGACCAACCCCGCCCATACCCGTTACCAGGTGCTGGGCGTGGCCGACGGCTCGCTTTTGCGAAAGATGGGCGAGGTGCTGCTGCGCATGGGCTGCGAACACGCGCTCATCATCCATGGTGAAGACGGTATCGATGAATGCTCAATGAGCGCCCCAACGCGCATCTGCGAGGTACGCAAGGGACAGGAATTGCGCGAGTACACCATCACACCGGAAGATGTTGGACTCACCCGCGCCGCAGACCGCCAGGCATTTCAAGGCGGCGATCCGGCTTACAATGCCGAAATGCTGCGCAATCTCCTGAGCGGAAGTTCCAACGGCCTGGCAGCGGATATGCTGTGCCTGAACGCCGGGGCCGCGCTGCTGGCAAACGAAAAGGTAGCATCATTGTCCGATGGAGTCAAACTCGCCCGTGAAACGTTGCGTACAGGGAAAGCGAAACACAAACTGGTCGATGTTATCGACTCTTCCCGTTCTCTAGCAAGGTGATCTATGTTTCTCGACCGCATCATTTCCCAGACACGCATCGATCTTGAACAGCGCAAGCGAGAAATCCCGCTGGAGGACGTAAAACGCCTTGCCGCTGCCCAGCCCGCACCGCGAGATTTGCGGCAGGCTCTCAGCGTTGGCTCAAACATACGTTTGATTGCAGAGGTGAAACGCGCCTCGCCATCAAAAGGGCTACTCGCACCTGACCTCGATCCTGTTGCGCTGGCACGAACTTACGAAGCCAACGGTGCGGCGGCGATCTCAGTATTAACCGAGCCACACTTTTTTCTCGGCTCGCCTGCGTACCTTGCAGCAATTAAGCAGGCTGTAAATATTCCGGCGCTGCGCAAGGATTTCATCTTCGATGAGTACCAGGTGTATGAAGCGCGTTCATGGGGCGCAGATGCCATCCTGCTAATCTGCGCTATTTTAGATGATACCCAACTCAGGCACCTGCTCAAGATTGCGCAGGGGTTGGATATGCAATGCCTGGTCGAAGTTCATAGCGTGGAGCAAACACTGCGAGCTGTCGCGGCAGGGGCAGGCATTATCGGCGTTAATAGCCGCGACCTCGCGACATTTCAGTTGCACCCCAACCTCATTCGTGAATTGAGCAGGCTCATCCCTGAAGATCGCGTCATCGTGGCCGAAAGTGGTATTCATACAGCGGCAGATGCTCGCAGGCTCGCGCGCTATGATGTACAGGCCATGCTGGTTGGCGAATCGCTTGTCACATCAAGCGATATACCCGGCCAGATACGCATGTTATTACAGGGGGCAAATGAGGACGTACAGGTCAAAATATGCGGTCTGCGAGCTCCTCACCACTTGCAAACAGCTATCGAAGCGGGCGCGGACATGATCGGCCTGATGTTCTACGAGCCAAGCCCGCGCTATATCGAACCTCGCCAGGCCAGGGAGCTGCTTAATACGATAGAGAACCAACCGGCAGCGCCTGACGTGGTCGGCGTCTTCGTGAACAAGGAGGCCGATTGCGTTCATGACATCGTTGAACAGGTTGGCCTGGATTTCGTGCAATTACACGGCAGCGAAATTCCGGAGTTCTGCTGGCAAATAAAGCGCCCGGTCATCAAGGGATTGCGTTTGCACAGTCGTGATGACCTCGGCTTGATTTCCGCATATCGCGAAGCAACTTGGCGCATCCTGCTCGACACGCCCTCGTCTCACTGGGGCGGCTCAGGTCTGACTCATAACTGGACCCTCGCTTGCGAGATAGCGCGAAAAATGCCCGTATTGCTTGCCGGTGGCTTAACGCCGGAGAACGTTGGCAAGGCAATTTCCCAGGTAAGGCCATGGGGCGTTGATGTCAGCAGCGGCGTTGAGACTTCTGGAAAGAAAGATGATTCGAAGATACGCGCCTTTATCCAGCAAGCGCGCAGTGCGGTCACTAGAGAAGAGAGATAATCTATGCAAATACCCGTTTCGACTCAAGCATATCATCATTCTTGCTATCCCGATGAGCGAGGGCGCTTCGGAGCCTTCGGTGGCAAATTCGTTCCCGAAAGCCTGATGGCCCCTCTAGCAGAGTTGGAACAGGCCTACGAACAGGCACGAAACGATGCCGATTTCACGAAAGAGTTACAAACACAGTTTACCAGCTTTGTTGGACGACCAACAACCCTGCATTATGTACCCCGTTTCTCCCAATTAGTAGCGCCAGCAGCCAGAATTTATCTTAAACGCGAAGACCTCGCGCATACCGGCGCGCACAAAATCAACAATGCGCTCGGCCAGGGGCTGCTGGCGAAACGCATGGGCAAGCAGCGTATCATTGCCGAAACGGGGGCGGGACAGCATGGCGTCGCCACCGCGACTGTCTGTGCTATGCTTGGCCTGGAATGTATCGTCTACATGGGAGAAGAAGATATTCAACGCCAGTCGCTCAATGTCTTTCGCATGAAATTGTTGGGCGCTGAGGTGCGCCCGGTCAGCAGCGGCAGCCGCACATTAAAAGATGCCATTAATGAGGCCATCCGCGATTGGGTAACAAACGTGGAGACAACCTTTTACCTGATCGGCTCAGCGGTCGGGCCTCATCCCTATCCGCGTATCGTACGCGATTTCCAATCCGTGATCGGCTGCGAGGCCCGCGAACAGATTCTCGCCCAGGAAGGACGTTTACCGGATATGGTGATCGCCTGCGTTGGCGGCGGCAGCAACGCCATCGGCATTTTCTACCCTTTTGCCGGCGATCCAGAGGTGCGTTTGATCGGAGTAGAGGCAGGGGGCAGAGATCTACAACAAGGGCATCACGCGGCGACCCTGGTGGCAGGTAGACCCGGCGTTTTGCA
>Ga0209061_1000327_pt1 | contig 135706 bp, 123 predicted proteins | sample Coa_R1_10_FD_187157 | JGI IMG/M metagenome (GOLD analysis project Ga0209061, IMG submission 187157) | Surface soil microbial communities from Centralia Pennsylvania, which are recovering from an underground coalmine fire - Coalmine... | ecosystem: Environmental > Terrestrial > Soil >... | reverse complement strand
ACGTCTCCGAAGCGGTGATCAAGGCGCTGCGCGGCGAACCGTTTGAACTGATCGGCTCCGGTGGGGAACGGCTGAGCGGGCAGATTCAGGCCGTTGTCAACCGCTCGCCCAACGAACCCAACCACGTTGGCGCGCCGCCCTGCCGCCAGCAGGAACCGTTCAGGTTCAACGGGCAGGTCTCCGACTTCCCCCACGTGGCGCCATAAGATGGGGGCTGAGACGAGTTGAGCGCTGATGAGCGGGAGATCGCCGGCGAGCAGGGCTCTGTAGACGAGCAGGTCCAAAGGCGCCTTTACCCGCGCCAAGCCGGCGCCGGGCAAAGCGGCGGGCGCCCCGCCCAGCCGGCCACGGCCGGCTCAGGCCAGCAGCGACGGGGGGTTGCCTTCCAAACGGCCGAGGACATCGTCTTTCTCGGCGCCAAGCCGGTTGAGAACCCGGCCGTTCGGGTGCTTGGCGTCCGCAAGCGGCTGGGCGGGCGGTGGGTGCTGGACGGCGTGACGCTGGAGCTTCCCGACGACAAGATCACCGTTGTCCTTGGGCCGTCGGGAACCGGCAAGAGCGTCCTGATCAAGCACATCATCGGCCTGATGTTCCCCGACGAGGGGCAGATCATCGTCCGGGGCAAGGACGTCGGCCAGCTGCCGCTGCCGGAGCTGCTCGAGCTCCGTCAGCGGATCGGCATGCTCTTCCAGGACGGCGCCCTGTTCGGCTCGATGTCCCTCTACGACAACATCGCCTTCCCGCTCCGCCAGCACACCGACCGCTCCGAGGCGGAAATCGCCAAGATCGTCAGGGAACGGCTTGCCGACGTCGGCCTCGCCCGCTACGAGGACCTCTACCCCTCGGAGCTCTCCGGGGGGATGCGCAAGCGCGCCGGCTTTGCGCGGGCGCTTGCAATGGAACCGGACATCGTGATCTTCGACGAGCCGGACTCCGGCCTCGATCCGGTCCGCACCGCCCTGCTCTGCGAACTGATCAAGCGGATGCACGCCACCTACGGCGGGGCGTACATGGTGGTCACCCACGACATCGCCTCGGCGCGGCGGATCGGCGAATACATCGCGATCCTCTGGCGGGGGAAGATCGTCCAGGCGGGGACGGCGGAGGAAATGTTCGCCTCCGACCATCCCTTCGTCTACCAGTTCCTGCGCGGCTCCGCGAAGGGACCGCTCGGGATGGACTGACCGCCGCGCGGTCGGTAGGCTGATAGTTGACGGGTCAACTGTCTGGAAGGTACGGCTGCCGTGACCGGGATCATCATCAGCAACCTCTTCCGCAGGCGGGCGCGCACGGTCCTCACCGCCTTGGGGGTGGGGGTTGGCGTGGCGATGATGGTGGCGTTGCTTTCGATCTCCCAGGGCATCAAGGAATCGGCGGCGGGGCTGATCCACCTCGGCGGCTCCGACCTCGGCCTCTTTCAATCCGGCGTCTCCGACCCAACGGCCTCGGTGTTGCCCGAATCGCTGGGGGCCAGGCTTGCCCGAAACCAGCTGATCACGGCGGCCACCCCGGTGCTTTTGCTTGTGGAAGCGGTCAAGCGACAGCCATCGGCCGTCGTCTTCGGCGTCCGGCCGGGCAGCTTCTTCATGCACGACATGGTCTACCTGGAAGGTGGTCCGCCGCGGGGCAGGGCCGTCGCCGTCGGCGAAGTGCTTGCCAAGGAACTTCATCTTGCCATCGGCTCCCAGCTCACCGTCAACGGCCAAAGGCTGCCCGTGGTTGGCGTCTACCGGACCGGCATCGTCTACGAGGACAGCGGCGCCACCCTCGAACTCGCCTACGCCCAGCGGCTGGCGGGCCGCGCCGACGAGGCGACCTTGTTTGCCGTTCAGCTCGGGCCGGGGGTGAAGGCGGAAACGGCCGGCAGGCGGCTTGAACGGGAACTGCCGGGGATCATGGCGATCACCACCCCGGAACAGGCGGCTCGGGCCGGGGCAAACGGCGCCCTGATCGGCAACGCCACCGACGTGATCATCGTCGTCGCGCTGATCGTCGGCGGGATCTCGGTGACGAACACGATGGTGATGGCGACGATCGAGCGGCAGGGGGAGCTTGCCCTCCTTTCAACGGTTGGCTGGACGCCCCGTCAGGTCGGAACGCTGATCGTTGGCGAGGGGGTGGCGATCTCGCTGCTGGGCGCAGCCGTCGGCCTGGTGCTGGGGGTGCTCGGCAGCAAGGGGCTGGTCCTCTCGCTGGGGGTTGGCCGCCTCGTCTCCCCCTCGGTGACCGCCTGGGGGCTGGGCAAGGGGCTGTTGGTCGGCGTGGCGATCGGGATCGTGGGGGGCATCTACCCGGCGTGGCGGGCGGTGAGGATGCCGCCGCTCAAAGGGCTTGCCCGGGTGTAGCCGCCCTACCAGTGGACCCCGCGGGTGAGGGTTGCCATCGCGATCTGCTCGAAGCTGACCGGTTCCTCGCTGACCACTTCGCCGCGGGCCGCGGCCGACTCCGGGAAGATCGTGTAGGCGGTGTGCAGGATCCGATCGACGAGGCCGGGGGCAAGCGCGGCAAGCACCTCGGCAAGGGTGCCCAGCCTGGTGCCGAGCTGCTTCGGCCTGCTGCGCAGCGCCTCGCAGACCATGTCGGCCGCCTCCTCCGGGGTGATCGCCGGGAAGGCCCTGTAGAGCTTGGTCGGCTCGATCATCGGCGTGCGGACCAGCGGCATGTGGATCGTTGTAAAGGTCACGCCGTCGCCCAGCACCTCGCTGGCGACAACCCTGGTGAAGGCGTCAAGCGCCGCCTTCGAGGCGACGTAGGCGGAGAAGCGGGGGGGATAGGCTTGGACGCCGATCGTCGAGATGTTGACGATGTGGCCCCGCTTGCGCTCCCGCATGTGGGGCAGCACGCCAAGGATCAGCCGGACGGCCGCAAAGTAGTTGATCCGCATCGTCCGTTCGTAGTCGTGGAAGCGGTTGTAGCTGAGCGCGACGGAGCGGCGGATCGACTTGCCGGCGTTGTTGATCAGCCCGTCCACGGCCGGGTGATCGCGGAAGATCCGTTCCAAGAGGCGGTCGATTTCCTCCATGTCGGAGAGGTTGCAGGCGTAGACGTAGGCGGTCCCGCCGGCGGCGACGATCTCCGAGCGCACCTGCTCGAGGCGCTCGACGTTGCGGGCGACCAGCAGGGGGATGCCGCCGGCCTCGGCGATCTTGCGGGCGGTCGCCCGGCCGATCCCGGAGGAGGCGCCGGTGACGATGATGTGGTGGCCGACGATCGCCTCGCGGAGGGTGCGGCGGCCGCCGGAGTCCCTGTCGAGTTCCCGTTCCCAGTACCGCCACAGCTGGTCGACGTACTCCTCAAGGGCCGGCGGCCGCTCCAGCCCGGCGCCGGCCAGAAGCTGACGGGTCCGCTCGTTGTCGAACCTCGGCTTCAGGTCGATGTTGGCGATCACCTGCTCCGGGATGCCAAGCTCCTTGAGCGCCAGCCTGCGCGCCTGGGCAAGCGGCGGGGCGCTTGACAGCAGGCCGAGGGGCAGCTTGCGGGCCGCCGCGGCAAGCGTCCCGTCGACCACCACGGCCAGCTGCGGCGCGTGGGCGGCCCTGGCGATCAGGTTGATCACCTCCGCCACCTTCTGCCCCTGCGGATCGGTGAGGTGGAAGGCCGATCCCTCCAGTCCCGGCAGGTGGATCAGGTGGTCGAGGCTGTCCGCAACCCAGTCGACCGGGACGATGTTGGTGCGACCGAGGTCGATGCCGACCAGCGGCACCCACTCGGGAAGCGCCCTGCGGAGCCGCTTGATCGTCTTGAAGAAGTAGTAGGGCCCATCGATCTTGTCGATCTCGCCGGTCCGGGAATCCCCGACCACGATCGCCGGCCGGTAGACCCGCCAGGGCACAAACGGCTGATCCCGCACGAGCCGCTCCGCTTCGAACTTCGTGCGGTGGTAGGGGGAGGGCAGCCGCTGGCCCTCGTCAAACATCCGCTCGCTGAACGTTCCCCGGTAGTCGCCGGCGACGGCAATCGAGGAGACGTGGTGGAAGCAGCCCGCTTCAAGGGCCTGGGCGAGTTCAAGGGCGTGGCGGGTGCCGCCGACGTTCAGCTCCTCGTTGGTCCGCTCGCCGCTTGCCATGTCGTAGAGCGCGGCGAGGTGGATGAAGTGCTCAACCCGGCCGCGCAGCTCTCCAACCTGTTCCGGAGAGAGGCCGAGCAGCGGCTGGCGAAGGTCGCCGAAGATCGGCTTGATCCGTTCCGCCAGTTCGGCTGCCCGCAGCCCGGCGGCCGGACCGCTCTCGGCAAGCTGCTCGCTTGCGCCCGCCCGGAGCGCAAGCTCGGCAACCCGCGCCGGCCAGTACCGTTCCCGCAGCTCGGCAAGCCTGCCGAGCGAGCCGCGGCGGACAAGCACGTAGATCTCGCCCTCGCCCCGGCGCAGCAGCCGCACGATCAGGTGGCGGCCGATGAAGCCAGTTGCACCGGTGACGAAGTAGGCCATCCCTACGGCACAAGGATAGATCCCGGCGACATGGAGCGCCTTGGCTAGGCGGGGGCTCCCGGCAGGCCGGCGGCGCCCCGGCCCTCCCCTGCGGCAAACCTGCCCGCCCCGCGCCTTGCCTCCTCCAGGAGGCGGACGGCGTTTGCCCGCTCCGCGGCAAGTCCCTCGGCAAGCGGCTGCGCCAGGGCGCGGCGGGCGAGCAGCCGGTCGGCAAGCAGCGTCTCCTGGGGATAGGAGGCGATCAGCTTGCCGATCTCAACGGCCCGCTCAAGGTGCCCTCCCCGCTCAACCACCTCGTTGACGAGCCCCCAGGCGTGGGCTTGGGAGGCGTCGATCAGCCTGCCGGTGAGGATCAGCTCAAGCGCCCTGCCCTCGCCGACCACCCGGGGGAGGCGCTGGGTGCCGCCGTCGACAAGGGGGACGCCGAACCGCCGCTCCGCGCAGCCGAACAGCGACCCCGCCGCTGCAATCCGCAGGTCGCACCACAGCGCCAGCTCCAGGCCGCCGGCCAGGCAGAAGCCGCTGATCGCGGCGATCGTCGGCTTGCGCGCCTCCAGATGGGTGAGCCCAAGCGGCCCGCCGACCCGGGTGAACCGCCTGCTGAACCCATCGATCGCCTTCAGGTCGGCGCCGGCGCAGAAGGCGTCATCCCCTTCCCCGCAGAGCACCAGCACCCTTGCATCCCGTTCCCCTTCAAAGCGGTAAAAGCAGCTTTCCAGGCCGTCGGCGGTGGGGGGGTCGATTGCGTTGCGCACCTCGGGCCTGGCGATGGTCAGGACCGCAACCGGCCCCTCGCGCTCGTAGCGAACGGTGCCCGTTGCTACCAACCGCCGCGGTGGTGGCCGTTTGTGAAGGCGTGGCCAAGCTCTTCCTTGCGCTCCTTGCGGCGCTCAAGGAAGTACTGGATCCGGCTGAACGCGAACACCAGTATCGGGAAGAAGGCGATCATGCTCAGCCCGGCAAAGGTGACCGCCTTGTCGTTGATCTCGCCGTAGGCGCCGCGGCCGAAGTTGGCAAGCGCCAGGCCAACCGTTGGGCCAAACAGCGAGACCACGCCCACGACCCAGCCCGCAATCACCGCCTTCTTCTTGAAGCTGGTCTGCATCGCCGCGATCGTAGCGCACCGGCCGTCTCCAGGTCGCGCTCGATCCCCTAGGATCAACCTGTGCCGCGCGCTTTGCGGATTCTCCTCGAGCTTGCCGTGGTGGTTGGGATCGCCGCGCTGGTCCGCTACACCCCCGGCAGCGGCCACGGCACGCGGGCGGTGGAAGCGGTGCTCTCGGCGGCCTTTGCCGGCGCCCTGATCTGGAGCTTCAGCAGGGCCTACAAGGCGCGGAGGTGGGCGCTGCTCACCCTTCCCGATCGGGTGCGCGCTGCCCTCTACCTCGCCCTCGGCGGCCTTGTCCTGCTGCTTGCCGGGGCGCAGCGGCTTTGGCGCTCCACGGCAGGCGAGTTCGGCTTTTGGGTTGGGATCGGCCTGGTCGTCTACCTGCTGGTCTCCTTCTACCGCCATGCCCGCCGCTACTAGCGGGCGCCGCTGCTAAAAGGTAGGGCTGGCGAACGGGCGTGATTGACAAGCTGCCGCCGCTTCCAGATCAACCCGGCGTTTACCTGCTGAGGGACGGGGGCGGAAGGGTTCTTTACGTCGGCAAGGCGAAGTCGCTGCGCAAGCGGCTTGCCTCCCACTTCAGCGGCAGCCACCCAACACCGGCCCACCGCGAGCTGATCGAGGCGGTCGAGCGGATCGAGTTCGTGGTTGTCGCCGACGAGGCGGAGGCGCTGCTCACCGAGGAGGCCTTCATCAAGCAGCACCGGCCCCGCTTCAACGTCCGCCTGCGCGACGACAAGTCCTACCCCTACATCGCGGTCTCCTGGGACGAGGAGTTCCCGCGCGTCTACTTCACCCGGGAGCGGCATCGGCCCGGCCGGCGCTACTTCGGCCCCTACGCCTCGGCAAAGCGGGTGCGGGCGACGCTGGACGTGCTTCAGCGCCTCTTCTACGTCCGCTCCTGCTCCGGTCCAACGCCCGGTCGGCGGTCAGGCTCCCCCTGCCTCGACTACCACATCAAGCGCTGCCAGGCGCCCTGTGTCGGCTACGTCTCAAAGGAGGAGTACCGACGCAACATCGAGGCGGTCGAGCGGTTCCTCCAGGGCCGCTACCTGGAGCTGGAGCGCGAGCTGGAGGAACGGATGCGCGCCCACGCCGGCGCCCGCCGCTACGAGCAGGCGGCGCTTGAACGGAACAGACTGCGGGCGATCCGCTCCCTGATCGACCAGAAGGCGCCAAGCGTGGGCATCAAGGAGGACCTTGACGTCGTTTCCGTTGCCCTCAAGGAGCGGGACGGCAACGCCCAGGTGCTGCAGGTGCGGGACGGCCGCCTTGCCGACCGCCAGTCGCTTTACCTGAGCAACGACGGCGAGCGGTCGGCCGTCGAGGCCTGCGAGCAGTTCCTGCTGCAGTACTACGGCGGGAACGGCGCGGCGATCCCGCCGCTGATCCTCGTCGAGGAGGGCGTGGCCGGGCGGCCTGGCCTTCAGGAGGCGCTTGCGCGGCGGCGGGGGGCCGCGGTCCGGCTCCACGCCCCCCAGCGGGGGGAGAAGCGGGAGCTGCTCGAGCTCGCCAAGCGCAACGCAAGGCTTGCCCTTGAGCAGGAGCTGCTGCGCGAGGAGCACCGCCGCCAGCAGCGCGTTGAGGCCGCCGAGGAGCTGGCCGACCACTTTGGGCTGGAGGCGCCGCCGGTGCGGATCGAGTGCTTTGACGTCTCCAACCTCGGCGGGACGAACACCGTCGCCTCGATGGTCGTCTTCGAGGGGGGGCTGCCCAGCCGGTCCGCCTACCGCCGGTTCACGATCGAGGGGGTTGCGGCCGGGGACGATTACGCGGCGATCGCCCAGGCCACCGCCCGCCGCTACGCCAACTTCCTCTCCCAGCGGGAGATCTCCCCCTACGATTCCGCCTACGACCCAAGCTTTGCGGCCCGCCCCGACCTGGTTGTGATCGACGGTGGCCGCGGCCAGCTTGGCGCCGCCCTGCGCTCCCTTGCCCCCTGGCGGGAGGAAGGGGTGGGCGTGATCGCCTTGGCCAAGCGGCTTGAGGAGGTTTACCTCCCCGACCGGGCCGTGCCCCTGCGGATCGAGCGGCGCTCGCCGGCGCTCAAGCTGCTGCAGCGCGTGCGGGACGAGGCCCACCGGTTTGCGATCACCCACCACCGCGGCAGGCGGTCGAAGGAGCTCTCCGCCTCCCTGCTCGACCAGGTGCCGGGGATCGGCCCCGCCCGCAAGCGGGCGCTGCTTGCTCACTTCGGCTCCCCGGCGGCCGTGCTGGCGGCAAGCAGGGAGGAGCTTGAGCTGGTTCCCGGCATGCCGGCAAGGGTCGCACGGGAACTTCACGCCCACCTCCACCGGACCGATTAGAAACAGAGGAGATGTCCACCAAGGCAAACGGCGCGCAGGAGGCTTCGACCGGCCAACGGCCGGGCAAGCTCTCCGATCTGGTGATCATCACCGGCTACTCGGGCGCCGGCAAGTCGACGGTGATGGACGTTTTCGAGGACAGCGGCTACTTCTGCGTGGACAACCTCCCGCCGGCGATGATCCGCTCCCTCGTCGAGCTGTTCCTCCACGAGGGATCGAAGGTTCAGCGGGCGGCAATCGTCTCCGATGTCCGAGGTGGCGTCTACTTCGAGGACCTCCGCTCGGTGCTTGACGACCTGCGGGAGCGGGGGATCTCCCACCGGCTGGTCTTCCTGGAGGCCGCGGAGCAGACGCTGGTCGACCGCTACAAGGAGACCCGCCGGCGCCATCCGCTTGCCGACGGCGGCGCCGTGACCACGGGGGTGGCGGCCGAGCGGGAGCTGCTTGAGCCGTTGCGCCAGCGGGCGGAGGTGGTGATCGACACGACCAACCTCTCGGCGGCGATGTTGCGGGAGCGGGTGCGGGAGGAGCTGCTGCGGGAGGTGGAGCAGCCGAAGCTGGCGGTCACCTTCATGAGCTTTGGCTTCAAGCACGGACCCTGCCGGGACGAGGACCTGGCAATCGACGTCCGCTTCCTGCCGAACCCCTACTACGACCCCAGGCTGCGGGAGCGGACCGGCCTCGACCCCGAGGTGGTCGAGTACGTTGGCAAGGACGGCAGGCTCCAGGAGCTTTACAACCGGCTCCATCCGCTGCTCGACTTCCTGTTCGGTCAGTACGTCCGGGAAGGGAAGTCCCATCTGCTGGTGGCGATCGGCTGCACCGGCGGCCGCCACCGCTCCGTTGCGGTGGCGGAGCAGCTTGCCGCCCGTTACAGGAACTGGCAGGAGCTCTCGGTGGGCGTCTTCCACCGCGACATCGGCCGCCCGCCCCTGCCCTAGCCGGCCGCAACCCCAAAACGGCCTTCCGTTGATAGCCTACGCGCCGCCTGCGGGTGGGAGGGGTGCGCCGAACTTGACGAGAGAAGCGAGATGGCGATTCGAGTAGCGATCAACGGATTTGGCAGGATCGGACGAAACCTCCTGAGGGCCGCGCTGGAGCGGGACGACGTCGGCGATCTGCAGTGGGTTGCGATCAACGACATCGCCGACGCCGCAACGCTTGCACACCTCTTTAAGTACGACTCGATCCTCGGCCCCTTTCGCGGCGAGGTGCGGGCAGGGGAGCGCGGGATCGAGGTGGACGGCCGTCAGATCGCCGTCTACGCCGAGGCCGACCCGGCCGCCCTGCCGTGGCGCGAGCTGGGCGTCGACGTCGTGGTCGAGTCGACCGGCCGGTTCACCGACCGCCAGGGGGCTGCCAAGCACCTGGAGGCGGGAGCCGGCCGGGTGGTGATCTCGGCCCCCGCCAAGGAACCGGACGTCACCGTCTGCCTTGGCGTCAACTTCGAGCAGGCCTACGACCCGGACCGCCACCGGATCATCTCAAACGCCTCCTGCACGACCAACTGCCTTGCGCCGGTTGCAAAGGTCCTTGCCGAAACGGTTGGCGTCCGCCACGGCCTGATGACGACCGTCCACGCCTACACCGCCGACCAGCGCCTCCAGGACATGCCCCACAAGGACCTGCGGCGGGCCCGTGCCGCCGCCCTCAACCTCGTTCCCACCTCGACCGGCGCGGCCAAGGCGATCGGGCTGGTGGTCCCGGAGCTTGACGGCAAGCTGCACGGCTTTGCCGTGCGCGCCCCCGTGCCAACCGGCTCGGTGGTCGACCTGACGGTCGAGTGCGAGCGGCCCACCGCCGCCGAGGAGCTGAACGCCGCCTTCCGCCGGGCGGCCGAGCAGCCCCCGCTTGCCGGGATCCTCGCCTACAGCGAGGAGGACCTTGTCTCCTGCGACATCGTTGGCTCCCGCTACTCGGCGATCGTCGACGGCAAGCTGACGACCGTGATCGACGGGACGCTTGCCAAGGTGATCGCCTGGTACGACAACGAGTGGGGCTACTCGAACAGGCTGCTTGAGCTGCTCGGTCGGCTTTCCTAGGGGCGGAGCGCTTGGCGATGGCGCTTAGGTCGATCGAGCGGCTGACCGTCGAGGGTCGGCGGGTGCTTTTGCGCCTCGACCTCAACGTCCCGCTGCGGGACGGCGAGATCGCCGACGACCTGCGGATCAGGGCGTCGCTGCCGACCGTCCGGGAGCTGGTCGAGCGGCGGGGGCGGGTCGTGGTGCTCAGCCATCTGGGCAGGCCGCAGGGCGGTTTCGACCCCAAGCTCTCCCTTGCGCCGGTTGCCCGCCGCCTTGCCGAGCTGCTCGAGCAGGAGGTCCCGCTTGCCCCGGAGGTGGTGGGGGAGCGGGCGCTTTCGCTCAGCAGGGAGCTGCCGGCCGGGGGCGTGATGATGGTCGAGAACGTCCGGTTTGAGCCCGGCGAGACGAAAAACGACCCCGAGCTGGTCAAGCGGCTTGCCGCCCTTGGCGACTGCTACGTCAACGACGCCTTTGGCACCGCCCACCGCGCCCATGCGACAACGGCCGGCCTTGCCACCGTTCTGCCAAGCGCGGCGGGGAGGCTCCTGGCCAAGGAGGTGGACACGCTCTCGGCGTTGTTGGAGCGGCCGGCGCGGCCCTTTGTCGTCGTGCTGGGCGGCGCCAAGGTCGCCGACAAGCTGGGCGTGATCGAGAACCTGCTGCCCAGAGCCGATCGGCTGCTGGTCGGCGGGGCGATGGCCTTTGCCTTCCTTTGCGCCGAAGGCCATCGGGCCGGCCGCTCCCAGCCCGGGGCCGAGGAAGTGAAGCTTGCCGCCACGCTCTTGGAGCGGGTTGCCGCCCAGGGGCTTGGCGAGCGGCTGCTCCTGCCCAGCGACTTCGTCGTCGCCCCCGAGCTCTCCGAGCAGGTGGGGGGTGAGGTGGTGGACGGGGTCGACCTGCCGGACGGCGTCTTCGGCCTCGATGTCGGGCCAAAGACCGTCAAGCGGTTTGCAGCCGAGCTTGCCGCGGCCGGCTGCGTCTTCTGGAACGGGCCGCTTGGCGCCTTCGAGTACAGGCCGTTTGCAAAGGGGACCGAGGCGATCGCCCGGGCGGTGGCGGACTGTCCGGGTTGGACGGTGGTCGGCGGCGGGGACTCGGCTGCAGCGGTCCGCTCCTTTGGCCTTGATCGGGAGATCGGTTTCATCTCAACCGGCGGCGGCGCCGCCCTTGAGTTTCTCGAGGGGAAGCGGCTGCCCGGGATCGCCGTCCTGGAGGAGTAGATGGCGCGCAGGCCGCTGGTCGCCGGGAACTGGAAGATGTACAAGACGGTCGAGGAGACCCGCCGCTACATCGACCAGCTGGTCGCGCTCCTCGACGGGGAGCTTGGCGGGCCGAACCTTCCCGAGCTTGCCCTGTGCGTTCCGTTCACCTCCCTTGCCGCCGCCGTCGAGCGGGTGGGCGGGCGTCCGATCGCCGTCTTCGCCCAGAACATGCACCACGAGCCGGAGGGCCCCTACACGGGGGAGGTCTCGGCGCCGATGCTCCTGGAGTGCGGCTGCAGCGGCGTGGTGCTCGGCCACTCCGAGCGGCGGACCTACTTCGGCGAGACCGATCGCGCCCTTGCGCTGAAGGTGCCGGCGGCCCTTGCGGCCGGCCTCACGCCGATCCTCTGCGTCGGCGAGAGCGAGGCGCAACGGGAGGCGGGGGAGACGGAGCGGACGCTCCGCCATCAGGTGGGGGAGGCGCTCTCCGGCGTTGCCGACGATCAGCTGGAGAGGGTGGTGATCGCCTACGAGCCGGTCTGGGCGATCGGGACCGGCAAGCGGGCGACGGCCGAGCAGATCGAGGAGGCGGCCTTCTTCATCAGGGCGCTCGTTGAGGCCCGCTCCCACCGGGCCGCCGAGCGGCTGAGGATCCTTTACGGCGGTTCGGTCAGCGAGGACAACGCGGCCGAGCTTTTCGAGCTGCAGAACGTGGACGGCGCCCTGGTGGGCGGCGCCTCCCTCGATCCGCAACGGTTTGCAGCGATCGCGCGCAGTGCGCGAGGGTAGGGAAAAAACGGCTGCTATGGTCAGGGAGCGGCCAGCAGACCGCGAACTGGATGGAAACCTCCACCAAGACAGCGGCTGACGGGAACGAACCGATCCGCCTCGACGGGCTTGAAGCCTGGCGGGGGCTGATCCGCATCCACGGGTGGATCGTCAGGCGCGTCGAGGGGGCGCTCGAGACGGCGCACGGGTTGCCGCTCCGCGGCTACGAGGTCCTCCAGCAGCTTGCCGAGCAGCCGAACGGCAAGATGCGGATGTGCGACCTCGCCGACCGGGTCGCCCTCACCCGCAGCGGCCTCACCCGTCTCGTCGACCGCCTGGAAGCGGAGCGGCTGGTGGAGCGGTGCTCCTGCGAACACGACGGCCGTGGGGCCTACGCCTGCCTCACGGAGCTGGGCAGGCAGCGGCTTGCCGCCGCCCGGGCAACCCACCTTGCCGTGTTGCGCGACCACTTCCTCTCCCGGCTCACCGAGGCGGAGCTGGCCACCCTCAGCCGGCTGTGGGGAAGGATCCTGCCCGATCGGGGCAGCGGAGCGCCAACCCGCAGCTGGGTTGGCGTCGACAGCTAGCAGGCCGCCGCGAAACGGTCGGCGAGCTAGGGCATTTGGCTTGAGGCGGCTGCCGTGCCGCCATTTTGCTCTGCAAGGACTTGATAAGGAACGACTTAGGTTTTATAATGCGACCCGGACAAGAAAAGATGACTCAGAAAGGAGGTGATGCGTATGGCACTGGTTCGGTGGGACCCAACCCGTGAGCTTGCAACCCTGCAATCCGAGATGAACCGGCTCTTCGACGCCTTCTTCGGCGAGGGCGCCTCCGTGAACGGCGAGCGGAGCCGCTGGCTGCCGGCGATGGACCTCGTGGAGCGGGACAACGACTACGTGCTCCGCGTAGACCTCCCGGGGGTGAAGCCCGAGGACGTCAAGGTGGAGCTGGAGGACGACGTCCTGACGATCAGCGGCGAGCGTCGCGCCGAGCACGAGGAGCGCAACGAGGGCGCTTACCGGCTCGAGCGCGGTTACGGTCGGTTCGTCCGCTCGCTGACCCTGCCGGAGGGCGTTGACGCCTCCAAGATCGCGGCCCGCCTGGAGAACGGCGTCCTCGAGGTGACCGTGCCCAAGCCCGAGGAGCGCAAGCCCCAGCGGATCGCGATCGACGTCGCCCAAGGCTCCTCGGCCGCGAGCGAAGCCGCGCAGGCCAAGGGCGAGGGGGCTGCCGCCCCTGAAGGCCAGCCGGCCGCCGCTCAGGCCGCCTGAGGGCGGCTGGAGCGGGGCGGCTCGGCAGGCCGCCCGAGCGGCAGGTCCAGCCCCGATCTAGCTCCCTTGCACCGGGTAGCCGAAGGCTACCCGGTGTTTTCTGCAACCAGTTCGCGCAACGCGTTTGCCGCCTTTGAGACGTCGTGGTAGATGACGTTGCGCAGCTCGATCTTCGTCTTCGGCGCGGTGAGGATGGCGGCGGCAACGGCCCCGCCGGCGACGGCTGCGATGATCAGCAGCGCAAGCGCCGCCCGCCGCAGCCCACCGCCCCGCTGCGGCGTCCGCGGTGGCTGAGCGGCAAGCGGCGCGCGCGGCGGGGGACCGGGTCGTGGCCGCAGCCGTGGCGGCGGGGAGGCGACGGTCGGGGAGGAGTGGACGGTGGTGCGCGGCACCGTTGCCGTCCGCAGCGCCTGGGTGGCGAGGGCAACGGTCTGTCCGAGGGCGCCGGCAACGATCGCTTCCGCCATCTCCGCCGCCGTCCCAAACCGTCTTGTCGGGTCGAGGGCAAGCGCCGTTTCCACCGCGTCGGCAAGCTGGGGGGTGACGCCTGCGACAAGGGCGTCCAGGCGGGGCGGCGGCCTTTCCTGCTGAAGGAGGACCAGCTCGCTCAGGGAGGAGGCTTCGTAGGGGAGCCGCCCGGAGATCAGCTGGTAGGCGACCACCCCGAGGGCGTAGATGTCGGCTTGGGGCCCGGCCTCCTGACCGCGCGCCTGCTCCGGGGAGAGGTAGGCGGCGGTGCCGAGGACGGAGCCGACCTGGGTGATCGAGGACTGCTCGGCCGCTTTGGCGATCCCGAAGTCGGCAAGCTTCACCTGTCCCTCCGCCGAGCGCAGCAGGTTGCCCGGCTTGACGTCCCGGTGGATCACGCCGTGCCGGTGGGCGTAGTGGAGGCCCTCGCAGGCCTGCTCGACGATCGAGACCGCCTCCTGGACCGGCACCCATCCCTGCTCCCTGAGGATTTCCGCGCAGGAGCGGCCCTCGATGTACTCCATCACGATGTAGTGCTGGCCGGTCCGCTCGTCGAGGCCGGAGTCGAACACCTGGACGATGTTCGGGTGGATCAGCTTGGCGGCGGCCTGAGCCTCCCGTTCGAAGCGGGAGACGAACGCCGGGTCGTCGGCGAGGTGCTCCGCCAGCAGCTTCAGCGCGACGTACCGCTCAAGCCGCTGGTCGAGGGCGAGGTGGACGGTTGACATCCCCCCCGAGCCCAGCCGGCGCTCGAGCCGGTAGCGTCCGGCGATCAGCTGCCCCTCGGCGCTCACCGAGCGGCCCCTCCGTGGGCTGGCGTCCCACCCGCTTCCGCTTCCCGTTCGCGCGCCGGGGTGCCTCCCCCGGTGGGGGGCGGCGTCGAGCTCTGCTGTTCGGTTTGGGTGTGGGTTGTCGTGGAGGTTGCTTCCGTTTCGGTCGAGGTCGTTTCGCTGCTGGTGGTTGTCGTTGTCGTCCGCGTCGAGCTGGTGGTCGATCCGGCGGTTGTGAGCGGAGCGGCTGGGGTCGCGGTTGGCGTCGTGGTGGTCGCGCTGCAGCGGGCGAGGGCGACGACGCGGAGGTTTTCAATGCCCTCCTGCAGCCGTTCCCGCAGCGGCTTGGCCACCGAGCTGGGCAGGGCGGCGAAGTCGGCTTCCGTCCGTTCGATCAGTTCGCGGGTGCCGGTGCATTCCCCCTGGCTTGCGGCGCGGGCCACTTCGGCGAAGTCGTGCTGGAGGGCGTTGGAGCTGGCCGGCGGGATCAGCCCGCCGCCGGCTGACCCGCAGCCTGCAACCGCTGCCGCCGACAGCGCGGCGGTGGCAAGCGCGGCGATCGGCCTCCTTGCGCTCATTGGCCGTACTCCAGCCGCTCGGCGAGGGAGTCGGGCAGATGGGCGTTGCGGATCGCCCGCGCCGCCGCGGCGATGTCGTAGGGCGTCCGTTGATAGGTGGCAACCATCGTTTCGGTGTCCAGCAGCAGCCACGCGGCCCGGGGGTCGCCGTCCCGGGGCTGGCCGACGGAGCCCGGGTTGATCAACCATTCCCCCTTGTCAAGCTGGATCTCGCTGCCGGCCTTCTGCGCCTGGCCGGTTGCCGGTTGGCCGTCGCGGCGCCAGAAGGCCAGCGCCACATGGGAGTGGCCGATCAAGCCGATCCTCGGCTGCTGGACGTCAAGGCACAGCTCGGCAAGCAGGGAGGAGAGCACGTACTCCCAGACGGGGTCCCGTGGGCTTGCGTGGTACAAGCCGAACTCGCCCTCCTGCGCCTTTGGCTTCAGGCCGCGCAGGTAATCGAGGTTCTCGGCGGTCAGCACTTCTTTGGTCCAGCGGGCGGCGACGCTGGCGCCGCGGGAGAACTCATCGATCGGGATCGCGCCGATGACGGCCAGGTCGTGGTTGCCGGCAAGGCAAAGGGCGGCGTGCCGACGGGCGAGCTCGACGCACTCGTTCGGCTCGGCGCCGTAGCCAACCAGATCGCCAAGGCACCAAAGCTCGCTTGCCTGAGCCGCCTCGGCCGCCGCCAGCACCGCTTCGAAGGCCTGCCGGTTGGCGTGAATATCGGATACCACCGCCACCTTCACACCGATCACCGGCCGATCTCGACGCCGGCTGCCAGTGCGGCCGCAATGGCGCACCGGTCAGCCGGACGTCCTAGCCCTCCTGCTTGGCTTCCGGTTCCTCGCGCCCATACTCCGGCAGGTTTTTAATGCCCTCGCGCGTTTGCCACTTCGCGTAATTGTCCTCCATCGCGTCGATCAGCTCTCGAGCAAACCGCGGGGAGAGGTTGACGCGTGAAACGACTACCCCCGGGATCTCATCGGCTTCAACCTCGTGATCGACGCGGGCGAAGGTGATCGTGAACTCGTAGTCGGAGTGGCTGACGTTTGCGAAGTTGGCGTAAACGCCACCCATCATCTCCGGCGAGAGATGGATGTTGATCCTCCGTTCCCGGTTTTGCTCGCTCACGGGGTGTAAGTATCGCAGGGATCGGCGCGGCTGATCGCCTCTAAGCTCTAGCGGCGATGGCTAACCGGCTGACGGAGATCGAGGAAAGCCAACTGGATCCGGCGCAGGAGCTTGCCCGGGCGATCGCCGATCGGCTGAGCGCCCTCGGCAAGCCGTTCTCGCCGGAGCAGGCGCTTGTCCGCGAGAGCGCGCCGGAGCACAACTGCGACTACCAGAGCAACGCGGCGCTCGCCCACGCAAAGCGGCTTGGCCTAAAGCCCAGGGAGCTTGCCGAGCAGCTCGCCGACTCGCTCGACCTCCAGCCGCTCTTCTACCCGCCGGAGGTGGCCGGTCCCGGCTTCATCAACTTCCGGCTGCGGGAGGAGGCCGTTGCCCGACTGCTTGGCGCCCGGCTCGGCGATCCCTTCCTTGGGATCGGGCGGGAACCGTCGACGGGGGTTTGCGTCGTCGACTACAGCTCCCCCAACGTCGCCAAGGAGATGCACGTCGGTCACCTCCGCTCGACGGTGATCGGCGACGCGCTGGTGCGGATGTTGATGGTGAGGGGGGAGAAGGTCCTGCCCCAAAACCACCTCGGCGACTGGGGGACGCCCTTTGGGATGCTGATCGAGCTGCTTGCCGAGCGCGGCTACGCCGCCGGTCAGGTGGCGATCGCCGATCTCGACGCCTTCTACAAGGAAGCCCACGAGCGGTTCAGCTCCGACCCGGCGTTCGCCGAACGGGCGCGGCTGCGGGTCGTCGAGCTGCAGAGCGGCGATCGGCGCGCCCGCGAGCTCTGGAGGGAGCTGGTCAGGGAGTCGGAACGGCACTTCACCGCCGTCTACCGACGGCTGGGCGTGCTGATCGGCCCGGAGCACGCCCGGGGGGAGAGCAGCTACCAGCCCTACCTCGCCGACGTCGCCAGGGAACTTCAGGAGCTCGGCCTTGCCCGGGAAAGCGAAGGGGCGCTTTGCGCCTTCCCGGCTGGGTTCGTCGGCCGGGACGGCGGCCCGCTGCCGCTGATCATCCGCAAGTCGGACGGCGGTTACTCATACGACGCAACCGACCTTGCCGCCCTCCGCTACCGCGTCCGGGAGCTGGGCGCGCGGCGGATCCTCTACGTGGTTGGCGCCCCGCAGCGGCTCCACTTCGAGCTGGTCTTTGCCGTCGCCCGGGAAGCCGGCTGGCTGGAGGGGGTGGAGGCGGTCCACGTCGCCTTCGGCTCGGTGCTTGGCGAGGACCGGAAGATGTTGCGGACGAGAAGGGGGCAGCCGGTGCGGCTGAGCGAGCTGCTTGACGAGGCGGTCGAGCGGGCCGCCCAGGTCCTCGAGGAGAAGGGGTTTGGCGGCGATCCCCAGCTTGCGGCGGCGATCGGCATCGGCGCGGTCAAGTACGCCGACCTCTCCGCCGACCGGGAACACGACTACGTCTTCTCCTTCGAGCGGATGCTCTCCTTCGAGGGCAACACCTCCGTCTACCTGCAGTACGCAAACGCCCGCGCCCGCTCCGTGCTCAGGCGGGCCGGGCTTGAGGAGGAGGTGGCCGACCTGCTTCACTGCGACGGCAGGCGCTACGAGGACGATCGCCCGGTCCTCCTGCCGGCCGCCCTCTCCGGCCGGATCGTGATCGAGGAGGAGGCCGAGCGGGCGCTTGGCCTGGCCCTTTTGCGGTTCCCCGCCGCCCTCCAGGCGGCCCTTGCCGACTATCGGCCCCACCGGCTTTGCACCTACCTGAACGGGCTGGCCGTTGCCTTCTCCGCCTTCTACGAGCGCTGCCCGATCCTCGACTCCCCCGAACCGCTGCGCGCCTCAAGGCTTGCCCTCACCCTGCTCACCTCCCGCGCCCTTACCGTCGGCCTCGGCCTGCTCGGCATCGCCGCCCCGGCCCGCCTCTCCGCCAGCCCGCTCCGGCAGGGGGAGGAGGGCTAATCCCGCAGCCGCTCAAGCGCCTCCCGCAGTTGCCGCTCCTCGTCTGGGCGGAGCCGCGGCAGGGCGTGGTCAAGCGCCGGTTCGGCGAGCACCCGGCGCCGCCAGCGGCGGGCGGCGGCGAACAGCAGCAGGGCGGCAGCGGCCACAACCAGCCCGGGCACGAGGTAGACGAGCAGGTTGAACCCCGAGGCGGCGGGCAGGGAGAGGACCGCCTGGCCGTATTCGGCAACCAGCGCCCGCTTGATCTGGGCTTCGCTTTTGCCCTCGGCGATCAGCTGGCGGATCAGGTTCCGCTCGCTTTCGGCCTGCGGAGAGCGAGCCTCCTGGAGCGGGATCTTGCAGGTGACGCACATCAGCTGCCTTTCCAGGGCGGGCAGGGAGGGCCTCCCCGCCGCCTCCGCCGCCGCCGGCAGGGCGGTTGCCAGGAGGGCGCCAGCCAGAAGGGCGGCCCGCCTAGCGATTGCCGCCCTCCCTTGCATCGGCAACCGCCCGTTCGAGGAACGCCTGATCGATCTCCCCTCTTGAGATCTCGACGATCCTTCCGGCCGGGTCGATCAGAAAGCTCTCCGGCAGGGCCTGGGTGCCAAAGGCTTCGGCAAAGCTGCCGGTCCGGTCCCTGAGGTTTGGAAAGCGAAGGCGGTAGCGGGCGAGGAAGGCAAGCGCTTCGCCGCGGGTGTCCTTGTAGCTCACGCCAAGGACGGTACCGCCGTAGCGGGAGAGCTCGGCTTGAGCCCTGCCGATCAGCGGCGCCTCCTGTTGGCAGGGCGGGCACCAGGAGGCCCAAAAGTTCAGCAGCACGTAGCGGCCGCGGTACTGGGCCAGGGAGCCGACGCCCCCTTCCAGGCGGGGCAAAAGGACGGTTGCATCCGGCGCAGGCGGCGGGTGGCCGGCGGCCAGCTCACCGTCAAGGGTGCGGTTGCTGCCAAGCGCCAGCACCCCGAAGACGAGCAGGGCGATCAGCGCTGCGCCGCAGAGGGTGGCAAGGACCGGGATGTAGGCGGTCCGGGTGGCCGACATCAGCAAAAGGGTAGTTGCCGGCCGGCGAAGCGGTGGCGGTTGAAGGCAGCTGTTAAGATCAGGTCGCGGAGTCGCGGCGGTAGCTCAGTTGGTAGAGCACGAGCTTCCCAAGCTCGGGGTCGCGGGTTCGATCCCCGTCCGCCGCTTGGCAGCCGGCGGTTCCAACCGGTTTTTCTTTATCCTGGCGGCGTGCGTTTCCCGCCACTGGGACAGCCGGAACAGCGGGTTCTGGGGGCTTTGATCGAGAAGCGGTTTCTCACCCCGGACCAGTACCCGCTCACGCTCAACGGCCTGCGGCTTGCCTGCAACCAGACGACCAGCCGCAACCCAGTCACCGACTACGACGAGGCCACGGTCCGGGCCGCCGCCCAGCGGCTTTGCGAGATCGGGCTTGCCCGGCTTGCATCGACCCACGGCAGCAGGGCGGTGAAGTACCGCCATCTCGCCGGGGAGGGGCTGCAGCTTTCCGAGCCGCAGCTTGCGCTGCTTGCCGTCCTTTTGCTGCGGGGGCCGCAAACGGTTGGCGAGCTGAAGAGCCGCACCGAGCGGATGCACCGGTTTGCCGACCTGGCGGCCGTCGAGGTGGAGCTGGCCGCCCTGCAGGCGCGGGAGCTGGTTGGACCGCTCCAGCGGGCGCCGGGTCAGAAGGAGGTGCGGTTCGTTCACCTGCTCGGCGAGGTGCCCGCTCAGCCTCCAGCCGAGGCCGGGCCGCCGCCGGCCGCTGCGGCGGGGGATGGCCTGCTCGCCAAGCTGAGCGAGCTCGAGGAACGGCTTTCCGCCCTCGAGCGCCGTCTTGCGGCGCTTGAGGGGCGCTGAGCGATACGGACCCTTCCCAGCTCGGCCGCCCCGTCGGCGCACCTGAGCCTCCGTTCGGCCGAAGGCCTAGGCGCTGAAGGGCGTTGCCGCACCGGCAGCGGCGGACCGCCTGGCTGCCGCCTTGCCCGGGGAGCGCGAGCCGCCGCTTGGAGGCGAGCGCCGGCTCCAAGCGGCGGCCGGCGGCGAGGCCAACCGGTTTGCAGATCGGGCGAGCGCCTCCTACACTTCTTTTATACGCTGGGTAAATGGTGAGGTGGCGGGATAACCAACCTTGAAGTTCCCGGAAAACCGCGAGTACAGGAGACCCGAGCAGCAAGATGTCAGCGACCGATAGCGCCGCCAGCGCCGCCCAGGCGGCAGTCGAGCAGATCGAGCAGGGGGGCGGTCAAGCTGGGTTCAGCCTTGAACTGAACCAGGAGCAGAAGGATGTCCGCGACTGGGTCCACGGGTTTGCGGAGGAGGTGATGCGGCCCGCCGCCCACGAATGGGACGAGCGGGAGGAAACACCGTGGCCGATCATCCAGGAGGCCGCCAAGATCGGCCTTTACGGCTGGGAAGCGCTTGCCCAGTTCTACGCCGATCCAACCGGCCTGACGATGCCGGTGGTCAGCGAGGAGCTGTTCTGGGGCGACGCCGGCATCGGCCTGGCGATCATGGGGACCTCGCTTGCCGTGGCGGCGATCTTCGGCCAGGGGAGCAACGAGCAGATCGCCGAGTGGATCCCCCGCTGCTTCGGGACGCCCGACGACGTGAAGGTGGCCGCTTTCTGCTCCAGCGAGCCGAACGCCGGCTCGGACGTCTCGGCGATCAGAACGACCGCCAAGTACGACGAGGCGAAGAAGGAGTGGGTGTTGAACGGCCAGAAGGCGTGGGCGACGAACGGGGGGATCGCCGACGTCCACGTCGTCGTCGCCTCCGTCGACCGGGAGCTTGGCACCAGGGGCCAGGCCGCCTTCATCGTGCCGATGAGCGAAACGAAGGGGATCACCCAGGGACCGAAGGTCAAGAAGCACGGCCTGCGCGCCTCCCACACGGCCGACGTCTTCCTCGACGACTGTCGGGTTCCCGCCGAGCACGTGCTGGGCGGGATGGAAAAGCTCCAGGAACGGCTGGCCAAGGCCAGGGAGCGGCTGAAGGGCGGCGGCGGTCCAACCCGCGCCAACGTCTCGATGGCGACCTTCGAGCGGACCCGGCCGGCCGTTGGCGCCCAGGCGATCGGGATCGCCCGGGCCGCCTACGAGTACGCCCTGGAGTACGCCAAGGAGCGGGAACAGTTCGGCCGCAAGATCATCGAGAACCAGGCGATCGCCTTCACCCTGGCGCGGATGAAGACCGAGATCGACGCCGCCAGGCTGCTGGTCTGGCGGGCCTCCTGGATGGCGCGCAACGGGATCCCGTTCCACAACGCCGAGGGCTCGATGAGCAAGCTCAAGGCGGGGGAGGTTGCCGTCTGGGTGACGGAGCGGGCGATTCAGATCCTTGGCGGCAACGGCTACACCCGGGAGTACCCCGTCGAGCGGTGGCACCGTGACGCCAAGATCTACGACATCTTCGAGGGGACGGCGGAGATCCAGCAGCTGGTGATCGCGCGGGCGATCTCCGGCATCCACCTCCGCTAAGGCGGCGGTCCGTGGGAGGGTGCCCGGCCGCGCCGGGCACCCTCACCCTCCCAAGGGAAGCCCTGTCTGCGGTTGCCCGGCGCGGCTGGGAACCGGTTCGACGGCGCCGCTGCGCTCCCTGCCCTTGGGCGGGAGCGTGCACATTCCAGGGGGCGGCAGTTGCATCGCCGGACCTCCCCCTTTGCGATACTTCCAGGGCGATGGCGCGGCCGAGCCGGCAAACGATCCGCCTGACGGTCACCCTCTCCCTGGCCGTGATCCTCGCCTGCGGCCTGATCTACACCAGCTTCAGCGCCGCCAACCCGACGGTCGACCCGACGACGCTCCTCAAGGAGGCGCAACCGGGCCGCGCCTACGAGCTGACCGGGGTGGTCGTCGCCCACTCGGTCCGTCGGGTGGGCGAAACGCTCACCTTCCAGATCGCCGACCGCCAGGGAGGGGCGGCGGTGACGGTCGACTACAGCGGCGAAGTTCCCGATCCGTTTCGGGAAGGGCGGGAGGTGATCGTCACCGTCCGCCGGGGGCCGGGCGGAACCTTCGTCGGGGAACGGAACTCGCTGATCACCAAGTGTCCCTCTAAGTACAAGGCCGCACCTCCGGCCGCCAACCGGAGCTGATGGCCGGGTTAGGCCGCGCCTGCCTGCTGCTGATCCTTGCCGTCTGCGCCTACGGGATAGGCGCCGGCCTGTACAGCGCCCGCTTTGCCAGGGCCCGCGGCGAGCGGGAAAGCTGGCTTGACTCCGCCCGGCGGTGCATCTACGCCGTCGCCCTGCTCACCACGGTGGCGATGGCGGTCCTCGAGGTCGCCTTCCTGCGCAACGACTTCCGCTTTTACACCGTCGCCACCACCTCCAGCCGGACGACGCCGGAGCTCTACCGCGCCGCCGCGATCTGGGCCTCCCAGGAAGGGTCGCTTTTGCTGTGGACGTGGCTGCTCTCCCTGTGGAGCAGCTTGATCCTGCTGCTCACCCGCCGCCGGCTGCGGGACGCGGCGCCCTACGCGATCTCGATCCTGCTTGGCCTGTGCGCCTTCTTCGACGCGCTGATGGTCTTCTACGCCAACCCCTTCAACACCCTCCGCCGGATCCCCGCCGAAGGGGACGGCCTCGATCCGCTGCTGCGCTTCCCGACGATGATCCTCCACCCGCCGATGCTCTACAGCGGCTACACCCTTGCGATGATCCCCTTTGCCTTTGGCGCCGGGGCGCTGATCGCGCGCAGGATCGACGCCCAATGGATCCGCCTGATCCGCCGGTTCGCCCTCGCCTCCTGGCTGTTCCTGGGGATCGGCATCCTCCTGGGAGCCCGCTGGTCGTTTGCCGAGCTTGGCTGGGGCGGCTATTGGGGGTGGGACCCGGTTGAGAACGCCGCCCTGCTCCCCTGGCTGACCGGGACCGCCTTCATCCACTCGCTGATGATCCAGGAAAGGCGGGGGATGTTGAAGGTCTGGAACGCCTCCCTGGTCCTTGCCACCGGCACCCTGGCGGTGATGGGGACCTTCCTCGTCCGCTCCGGGGTGCTCGACTCGATTCACGCCTTTGGCGCCTCCACCTTGGGCGTGCCCTTCCTGGTGCTGATCGCGTTGCTGATCGGCGGCTCGATCTACCTGGTCGTCAGCCGCCGCCCGCTGCTGCGCAGCGAGCACCGCCTTGAATCGCTCCTCTCCCGGGAGGCCGCCTTCCTCGCCAACAACCTCGTGCTCGTCGGCCTTGGCTTCGTGGTCTTCTGGGGGACCTACTTCCCGTTGATCTCAAAGGTGGTGGCCGGCCAGCAGTCCTCCGTCGGCCCGCCCTGGTTCGACCGCTACACCGTCCCCTTGGCGCTTGTCCTGGTCGCGCTCACCGGCCTGGGGCCGCTAATCCCCTGGCGGCGGGCGAGCCTGGCGGGCCTGCGCCGCCACCTCCTGCCGCCCCTTGCCGTCGGGGCGGCCGTGGGCCTTGGGCTTGCCGTCGGCGGCCTCGGCTCAAGCCCGTCGGCCGTTGCCGCAGTTTCCCTTTGCGCCTTTGCGATCGCGGTGACGGCGGGGGAGGTCGTTCGGGGGGTGCGGGTCCGGACCGCCGTCGCCCACGAGCTGCCGGCGGTTGCCCTGATCCGGCTGGTGGCCCGCAACCGGCGGCGCTACGGCGGCTACCTGGTGCACGTTGGCATCGCCCTGCTTTTGATCGGCGTGGCCGTCTCCTCCTCCTTCATGCGCCAGCAGGAGCGGCAGCTGGCCGTCGGCCAGGCGGTCAAGGTCGGTCCCTACACCGTCCGCTACGTCAAGCCGACCGCCTCCCTGCTGAACGGCCCCGACCACACCGGCGCGACGATCGACGTGGGGGCGGTCCTTGAAGTGAGCAGAAACGGCAGGCGGCAGTTCCTGATCAAACCAAGCGAGGGGTTCTATCCGACTACCGAAGCCGGCCAGGGGCCGGTCTCCGCGTTGATCGGCGGGCAGGCGGTCAGCCACATTGCGATCAGCGCCGGGATCGGCGGGGACTTCTGGAGCGCGATCGAACCGAACATCCACACCCCCCGGCTGACCGAAATCCTCGAACGGGCGAACAGGATCGTCCAGCCCACCAACGCCACCGAGGCCGCGGTGGCGCTGGCGGTGCTCCTTCGGGAATACCTCCGGGAAGCGCCGCCCGCCCAGTTCAACCTGATCTCCTACCCCTTTGTCGAATGGGTTTGGCTTGGCGGGCTGGTGGGGCTGCTTGGGGCGCTGATCGCCCTGATCCCCCCTCCGCCGCCGCTTCTTGCAAGGGCGCGAGCGAAGGTCGGCTCGCTTGTCGGCGCCGTCGCGGAGGGCTAGATGGAAGGGGTTGTGCCGCTCCTGGCGCTTCTCCTGCTGCTGGTGATCGCCGCCTTTGTCAGCGCGCCGGTGCGCAGCTGGCTGTTCGAGGGGAGGGCGCGGGAGGAGGGCGGCGAGCGGCGGGAAAGGCTTGAGGCGCTCCGCGCCGAACGGACGGCGCGGCTGCGCGAGCTGGCCGACGCGGAGCTCGACTTTCGCAGCGGCAAGCTGGAGGAGCAAGCCTTTCTCGCCATGAAGGAGCGGTTGGGCCGGGAAGTGCTTGCCCTCGATCAGGCGCTGCGCGACGGCGGGCTAGCCGACCTTGAGGAGGGCGATCGTGTTGCCGAAAAGGAGGATCGCGAAGACGATCGTCCAGCGGTTGAGGTTTCGCTCCAGCATCGATCCGCCGCCAAGCGGTCCCGTCCCGCTGCCGACCCCGAAGGCGCCGGACAGGCCTGAGTCCTTCCCCGAATGCATCAGCACCAGGAGGATCAGGACGATCGCGATCAGGACCTGAAGGACGCCGAGAAAGGTGAACACGACGGCAGCATACCCGAACCGAAAAAGCCCTTGCAAGGGTTGCGGAAGCGCCGCCTCTTGCCGATCATTGGCCTGGGCGGTGGCCAATTCGGCCAACGCCTCCCAGCTTCTCTGCGGGAACCTAGCCGGCCATCCGCTTTGCTCAAACGTGAACGACAGAAAGCCGCTCCGGTCAGCCGCCTGCCGCGCGTCCGGCCGGGAAAACCGTTATCGTGGAGGGGCCAGATGGCGCCGGACGAGGATGCGATGAGGGAAAGGTTGATCGGGTCTAGGCGCAGGGGGCGGGGTCTGCGCCGCCTTGCGCTTGCCCTGCTGGCCGGGGGAGGCGCTTCGACCGGGGTGCTTGTCGGTCCGCTGGTTGGGGCCGTCGCCGCCGAACAGGAAACGGCAACGCTTACCACCACCAACGAAGCCGCCGAACCGGCAACCGGCAGGACCTCGTCCCTTTCCTCCTCCTCCTCCTCCTCCTCCTCCTCCTCCTCCTCGGTTTCAACCACAACCGGCCAGCCGACGATTACAACCACCTCCCGCGGGGAAACGGCCACCACCGAAGGGGAAGCGGAAACCGCGACGACAACGACCCGCGTCCAGCGGCGGCCGCACGGGCGGCGGACGGGGCGGCCGGTTAGCGGGAGGGGAAGGGCCCCCTCCGGCAGCAGGCCGCGCCCCGCACCGCCCCCCTCACACCGTTCCCCCCACCGTTCGGGGGGTGGGTCGCCGGCAAGCCCGCCGCCACCTGCGCCGAACGTCCCGGCCAACATCGCCAAGCCACCGGAGGTGGTCGCTGCCCACGCCAACCTGCTGGCGGCGCTCACCAAGGGGGTGACCGCCTCCGCCCAGGCGATCGAGCTCTTCTACCAGATCCCGCCCTTCCTGCTGCCGATCTATCAGGCTGCGGCGGAGCAGTACGGGATCCCCTGGGAGGTGCTGGCTGCAATCAACGAAGTGGAGACCGACTACGGCAACGACCTGGCGGTCTCCAGCGCCGGCGCCGTCGGCTGGATGCAGTTCATGCCGGAAACCTGGTTGCAGTACGGGGTCGACGCGCTGAACGCCGGCTACGCCGACCCCTACAACCCGGTCGACGCGATCTTTGCCGCCGCCCGCTACCTCGCCGCCGCCGGGGCGGCCAAGAACCTTGCGGCGGCGATCTTCGCCTACAACCACTCCCAGGAATACGTTGAATCGGTGCTGCTGCGGGCAAGGCTGCTTGCCAGCTACCCGCAGATGGCCGTTGCCGTGCTCACCGATCTCGCCGACGGCACGCCGCCGCTGCGGGAAGCCCACGTCCTGCCCGGGTCGGTCGATCCGGCCGCCTTCCCGGCCGCCAACCCGAACAGCTCGACCCCCGCGGTCGTCCCCACCGCCAAGGGCTACCTGCCCCTGCCCACCCAGCTGGTTGAAGTGGAAGGGGCGGCCGGCTCGCCGGTGATCGCCAGCCAGTCGGGGAGGGTGGTGGCGATGGGCAGCTCCCCGCTGTTCGGCCGCTACCTGGTCCTTGAAGACGTCTACGGCGACCTGCTCACCTACGCCGACCTCGCCTCCTTTGCAGCCCGCTACCGCCTGCCCGGTCCCGAAGAAGGGACCGCGCCGCTTGTCGCCGAGGTGGCGGCCGAGACCGCAAACTCCACCGCGCCAAGCGGTCCCGCCTCGGCCGGCAGCCAGCCGCCGGTCACCCTCCACGTGAGCGGGGGCGGCGGGGTGCTCCGCTACGAACTTGAAGAAGCCGCAACGGCCGCGGCGAGCGGCGGCAAGGTGCTGCTGTACGCTCGGCCGGACAACCCGGACGCCCGCGCCGTCGAGAGCAGGCTGGCAGCCGCCTCCTCGCTGACCGGCGGCTGGCAGCGGCTCCGGGTCGGCGCCGTCGTTCCGCAGGGGACGGTCCTCGGCCAGGCCCAGCCGGCGCCCGGCACAACCCCCGGCACCGTCCTGCGGTTTGCGATCCGGCCAGCCGGCGATCCGGCGGCGATCAACCCGGAACCGATCATCGCCAACTGGGTTGCGCTCCAGCGGGCGCTTCACCCGGAAGGGGCGAAGGGGGGCAACCCGCTGGTTGGCGCCACCGCCCAGTCGGTCTTCCTGCTCAACCGGGGTCAGCTCCAGCGGGCCGTCCTTGCCGATCCCGGGATCCGCCTGCCGGCCTGCGCGCGGACGGCGGTGGAAAACGGCGAAGTGGACGGGCGGGTCCTTGCCACCCTGCTGTTCCTCTCCCGGAGCGGCTTGAAGCCGACCGTGGGCGGGCTCCGCTGCGGCCAGGCTCAGGTCCTCGGCACCAGCGCCAGCCAGGCGGTGCAGAAGGGGCTGGGCGTCGACATCGTGGCGATCAACGGCAGGCCGATTGCCGAACACCAGGGCGCCGGCACGATCTCCGATCTGACGGTCCGCACGCTGCTCACCCTGCAGGGCCGGTTTGCGCCGGCGGCGATCATCAGCCTGATGCGCTACCCGAACGCCCCCTCGACGAAGGCCCAGGCCACCCACGCCAGGTTCATCGAGGTCGATTTCGCGCCCCGCGCCTCCGGCAGCGGCGCGACGATCGCCTCCGTTGGCGCGGCGGCGCTGAAGCTGACGGCGGGGGAGTGGAACGCGCTGATCGAGCGGATCGCCTCCCTGCCCCAGCCGCAGGTCCCCCAGAAGCGGTCCAAGTACGCGATCCCCGACGCCGGAACCGGCCGCTAGGCCTTCCGTTCAAGCGGCTGGTACGATCCCGGGCGGCTGCGCAGGCAGCCGGCTTCAGGTGCGAGCGAAGTCCGGTTTGATCCCGGCGCTGTCCCGCAACGGTAAAGCCGATCTTCGGACGAGCCCGGTCGCCTCCCCTGAGGTCGCGATACCTGTCCTCGGATGAAGGGCGGTTCGTGTGCCTTTGGCGCAGGGGCGCCTTCATCCTCCGAACGAAGAGGAGGAAAAAGTGAGACCACGCAAGCGGTTGCCCCGGCCAGGCAACTCCGACGCGATCAGGGCGGCGTCGATCGGCGCCGTTGTGCTTGCCTGGAACGGTCTTGCCTGGCTTTTGTTCGTCACCCAGATCCTTCCCCACCACTTTCGGTTCAGGGGGCTTGGCATCGGCGTCGGCGTGGCGGTCACCGCCTGGACGCTGGGCGCCCGCCATGCCTTCGACGCCGACCACATCGCGGCAATCGACAACTCGACGCGGAAGCTGATCTCCGACGGCAAGCGGCCGTACGGCACCGGCTTCTTCTTCGCGCTCGGCCACAGCACGACGATCATGGCCGTTGGCGCCGCCCTTGCCGTGGCAACCCGCGCCGTCTTCGGCGCCGTTGTCGATCCCCACTCCGCCTACGAGACGACCGGCGGGGTGGTCGGCACCACCCTCTCCGCATCCTTCTTGTGGCTGATCGCGGCGATCAACGTCTTGATCCTGGTCGGCCTGCTGCGGGTTGCGCGGGAGGCGAAGCGACGCCGCTCCCTGAGCGAGGAGGAGCTTGAGCGGCTGCTCCACTCCCGCGGCTTTCTCTACAGGGTCTTCTCCCGGCGGATTCAGGCGATCACCGCCAGCTGGCAGCTTTACTTCGTCGGCGTGATCTTCGCGATCGGCTTCGACACCACCACCGAGGTGGTCCTGCTCACCGCAACGGCCACCGCCGCAAGCCAGGGCCTTCCCTTCTACGCGACCCTCAGCCTGCCGCTGCTTTTCTCCGGCGCGCTTTTGCTCGGCGACAGCTTTGACGGCCTGTTCATGAACAAGGCCTACGCCTGGGCCTTTGCCGAGCCGGCGCGCAGGCTCTTCTACAACATCTCCGTCACCCTCCTCTCGGTGGCCGTCGCCTTTGTGATCGGGGGGATCGAGCTTGGCGGCGTGCTTGTCGGCGAGCTCCGCCTCCACGGCTGGCTGGCCGACTTCTTCGCCAACTTCAACATCAACACGGCCGGTTTCACCGTCGCCGGGATGTTCCTGGCGTTCTGGGTCTGCGCCACGGTCGCCTGGCGGATCGGGGTCTTCTCCGAGCTGCGGCAAGGGTCGGCGGAAGAGCCCTAAGGGCCAATCGGCCTCCTCGGCTTCGGGCCTCGGGCCAAGGGCGGGCTTCGGCTGCGGTTATCGGCCGATGAAAACGGCTCATGACTTTTCGCACTTTTTCTCCCTATCATCGTCGCCGGCTGCCTACGGTTGCCTTGGAAGTCATCAAACCCCGTTGAAAGGAGCGGAGATGACCAGAAGGCAGTTCGACATCCTCGTCAGCCTTGCCGGCGCCGTGGTCGTGGTGGTGCTGCTGGTGGCGGGCGGGCTGCTGATGTGGGGTGCGACCTTTGCCAACTCCAACGTCCACAACCAGTTGGCAAAGCAGGAAATCCACTTCCCGCCAAAGGCCGCCCTTGCCCACGCCAAGCCCGGCACCGAGATCACCCCGGGGATGATCCCCTACATCGCCCCGTTTGCCGGCAAGGAGGTGTTGACCGGCGAAGAGGCCGAGGTGTTCGCCGACCACTTCATCGCCGTCCACCTCTCCGAGCTTCCCTACCACGGCGTCTACGCGAAGATCAGCGCCGCGGCCAGGGAACACCCGGAAAACAAGGAGCTCCAGGCGCTTGAGCAGGTCTCCTTCCAGGGGACCACGCTGCGCGGCCTGCTCCTCGAGGCCTACGCCTTCGGGACGATCGGCGAAGTGATGTTCTGGGGCTCGATCGCCTCCTTCGTCCTCGCCGCCGTCCTTGCGGTGTTCGTCGCCCTTGGTTTGCGCCATGCCGGCCGCGTGAAGCCGCAGACGCCGGTCTTCACCGCCTGATCGCGGCGGTGGCGGGGCCCTCCGGCCCCGCCACCGCTTAGCGGCTCAAGCCAACCATCCCAAGCAGGATCGCCAGCTCGGCCAGCGCAACCGCGCCCCCCAACGTGTCCCCCGTCCTGCCGCCAAGCGCCCGACGCGCCCAGAGGCCAACGGCTGCGGCGCAGGCCAGGGAGAGGCCGGCGCCAAGCAGGCCGGCGGACGGTCCGGCAGTTGGCAGCGTGAGGGCGCAGGCAAGGCCAACCCCGATCCCGACCTGGGCAGCCGAGGGGGAGAAGGAGGCGCCAAGCCCCTCCCTGCGGGCAGGCGGGGCAAAGGGCAGCTGGAGGAGCGCGGCGGCCCGCGACCAGCAGCCGGCGACCAGAAAGGCGTCGATCAGCTTGCCCCTCGGCAGGGCGGCTGCCGCCGCAAAGCAGCCGATCGCCCAGCCAAGCAGCGCCAGGACCGCAAAGGCGCCAACCGTGCCCTCGGCCATCACCGCGAGGCGGCGGCTGCGCTGCGGCCCGGCAAGGGCGCCGTCGGCGAGGTCGGCAAGGCCGTCCTGGTGGATCGCGCCGGCAAGGCCGGCAAGGGCCCCGACGGCAAGGAAGGCGGCCGGTGCCCTGCCCAGCCCCGCGGCTGCTTCCCTCCCGATCAGTCCAGCCAGCGCGCCGATCGCCCCGCCGATCGCCGGCAGCAGCGGCGCGCTTGCGCTTAGCGCCGGCGGCCCGCCAACCCTGCCGACCGGCAGGACCGTGAAGTAGCAAAGCGCGGAGCGCAGCGCTTCAACCGGCGCCGCTGCAATCCGGCGGGGGAGCCGCCCGGCGGCGCCGGCCCTCCCTTGCTCAGCGCTGTGGCTCCGGGTCGGCAAAGGTGCCCATCTGCGCCAGGAGGGCGGCAGCCGCTTCGATCGTGGGGAGGGCGAGGAGGGCGCCGGAACCCTCGCCAAGCCGGAGCCGCAGGTCGAGGACCGGCTCCAGCCCAAGCTCCTCGAGGGCAAGCCGATGGCCCGGCTCGGCGGAGCGGTGGCTTGCAAACAGAAACTCGCCGACCGTCGGCTCGATTGCCGCAGCCGCCAGGGCGGAGACGGTGGTTGCAAAGCCGTCGAGCAGGACCGGGAGGCGGAGCCGTGCCGCCTCCAGACAGGCCCCGGCTAAAACGGCCAGCTCCAGCCCGCCGACGGCGGCGAGGGCCGCCCGGGCCGGCAGCTGCCGGCCGTGCCGCTCCAGGGCAGCCGCCACAACGGCCCGCTTGCGCGCCAGGCCCTGGGCGTCCATCCCCGTTCCCCTGCCGACCGCAACCTCCGGGGAGCAACCGATCAGGGCGCAAAGCAGGGCCGCCGCCGTGGTCGTGTTGCCAAGCCCCACCTCGCCGGTGACCAGGCAGTCGCAGCCCTGCGCGGCAAGCTCGCCGGCAAGCCTGCGGCCAAGCGCCACCGCCCGGTCGCACAGCTCCTCGCCCAGCGCCCGTTCGCCGACCATGTCGCCGCTGCCGAAGGCAAGCTTGTGATCGGCGACGCCGGCTGGCGTCGGCCCGCGGAGGCCGACATCGGCCACCAGCAACCTGTGCCCCCCGCGCGCCGCCAGCACGCCAACGGCCGATTCCCCCCGCGCGGCCGCGGCGGCGATCTCGGCCGAAAGGCGGCTTTCAAAGAGGGTGGTGCCGCGGCCGGTGTGGCCGTGGTCGGCGCAGGCAAGCAGGACGGCGGCGCGCAGCGGCGGCTTTGGCGGGCCCCCGGCAGCCGCCGCCCACCGCTCCAAAAGGCCCTCCAGCATCCCAAGGGCGCCGGCCGGCTTGAGCAGGCTGTCAAACCGATCCCGCACCGCCACCGCCGCCCGCTGGTCGACGCCGAGTGCCTGCTCAGCCGCCCGCTGAGCAGGCTGCTCCCGCCACCGCTCCGCCATCACCACCGCGTCAAGCGGCAGCCGGGAGGCCCAGCCCGAGCTTTCCAGGCCGGGTCGGGGCGGCCGCTCGTCCGGCCAGCCGAGGCAGAGGTAGGCAACCGGCTCGACCCGCTCCGGCAGGCCGAGGAGCGCCTGGAGGTCCTCCGGTCGGTAGAAGCTCACCCAGCCCACCCCAAGCCCCTCCGCCCGGGCGGCAAGCCAGAGGTTTTGGATCGCGCAGGCGGTGCTGTAGACGTCGGTCTGGGGGATCGTCCCCCGCCCAAGCACCTCCACCTGCGGGTCGCCGTGGTCGCAGCAGACGCAGATCCCAACCGGCGCCTCGACGATCCCCTCGATCTTCTGATCGAGGAACTGGCCGGCGCGGGCGCCGAACTTGGGCGCTTGGCGGAGCCGCTCCCGCTGGGCGAGCCGGCGGACGGCCGCCTTCGTCGCCGGGTCCCTGATCACGATGAACCGCCACGGCTGCATGAAGCCGACGGAGGGGGCGAGGTGGGCGGCGGCGAGCACCCGCTCCAGCAGCTCGTCCTCGACCGGGTCCGGTCGAAAGCGGCGGATGTCCCGCCGCTTGGCGATCACCTCGTAGACGGCCGCCCGGCGCTGCTCGTCAAACCGCCAGCCGCGGGGGTCGGCGGCCCGCTCGGCGGCTCGGGAGGGGTCGAAGCCGGCGGGGGTGGGGGGCCTCAGCACCTTCCCTTCGGTCTCCATGCCGCCATTGTCCCGCTTTCCCGGGGAAGCGGTCTGCTGATAGGATGGGGCGGTCAGCGCGGCGGGTCAAGGAACCCGGTGGGAGTCCGGGACGGTCGCGCCACTGTGAGCGGCTAGGCCGCAAGTCAGGAACTTGCCCGTCGCGTGAACCTTCGGGACCCGGAACGCTCGATTCCGGCGGAGGCCTGACCTTGGAGAGCAAACTGCAAGCCGCCAGCCCAAGACACCCCGGTAGGTTGCTGATCGCGGGCTTTCTCCTCGACAGGCTGGCAGGCGATCCGCAGGTCCTCCATCCCGTCGCCGGCTTCGGTTGGCTGGCGGAAGCCCTGGAGCGGGTCCTCTGGCGGCCAAGCCGGCTGGCCGGCGCCGCCTACGCCGCCCTGCTGGTTGGCGCGGCGGTGGCGGCGGTCCGCTCCCTGACCAGGGCGGCCTCCAGCGGAGCGGCCAGGGCGGCGCTAACCGTTGCGCTCGTCTGGTTGGCGCTGGGCGGCCGCAGCCTCGACCGCGCCGCCGCCGAGGTGCAGCGCCGGCTGGCGGCAGGCGACCTTGGCGGGGCGCGCAGGGCGCTGCGGGCGCTGGTTGGCCGCGACCTGACGGGGCTGCCCCCGACCGCCCTTGCCGCGGCGGCGATCGAGTCCCTTGCCGACAACACCGTCGACGCGGTCGTTGGCGGCGCGGTGTGGTACGCGGTCTGGGGGGAGGGGGGGCTTTGGGCCTTTCGGGCGGTCAACACCCTCGATGCGATCGTCGGCCACCGGGACGACCGCCACCGCCGCTTCGGCACGGCGGCAGCCCGCCTCGACGACCTGCTCGTCCTGCCCGCGGCCGCCCTGGCCGTCTGCGGCTGCGCCCTGCTCGCCCCCTTGTTCGGGTCGCCCCCCGCCGCCCTGCTTGCCTCGCTGCGGCAGGCGCGGGGCCACCCAAGCCCCGGCTCGGGGCCGGTGCAGGCGGCGTTTGCCGGGGTGCTTGGCGTCCGGCTTGGCGGCCCCCGCCGTTACGCCAACCGCCTCCAGCCGATCCCAACCTTTGGCGCAGGAAGGCCGCCGAGCGCCGCCGACATCGGCAGGGCGCGCCGCCTCTCCCTGCTGCTCTCCCTGCTTTCGGTCGGCCTTTGCGCAGCCGTTGCCGAGCGGAGGGGGCGGCGATGAAGGGGGCGATCCTGGTCTGCGCAACCCACTCCGACGCGGGCAAGTCGACCGTTGTCGCCGGGCTGTGCCGGGCCTTTGCAAACCGGGGCCTGCGGGTTGCACCGTTTAAGGCGCAGAACATGTCCCTGAACTCGGTGGTCACCCCGGGCGGCGCGGAGATCGCCCGGGCCCAGGCCTTTCAGGCCTATGCCGCCGGCGTTGAGCCGGAGGCGGCGATGAACCCGATCCTGCTCAAGCCAAGCGGCGAGCGGGAAAGCCAGCTGGTCGTCCTCGGCAAGCCGGTGCGCACCGTTGCCGCCGGCGAGTACCGACGGCTGCGCGCCGAGCTTGCCCCGGTCGTCTGGCGGTGCCTGGCCGAGCTGCGAGAGCGGTTTGACGTCGTGGTCTGCGAGGGGGCGGGGGGCGCGGCCGAGATCAACCTCCGGGACGGCGACCTCACCAACCTCGGCCTCGCCCGCGCCCACCGGCTGCCGGTGCTGCTGCTCACCGACATCGAGCGGGGCGGCGCCTTCGCCTCCCTTTACGGCACCTACGCCCTCCTGGAGGAGGCCGACCGGCGGCTGATCGGCGGCTTTGCGATCAACCGCTTCCGGGGCGACCCCGCCTTGCTTGCCGAGGGGATCGCCGAGCTTCAGCGCAGGACCGGCGTGCGCTGCCTGGGCGTGCTCCCCTACCGGGAGGGGCTGACCCTTGAAGCGGAGGACTCCCAGGGCCTCCTCGCCGAACCGCCCGCACCGGCGGGCGGCGCGGCGCAAACGGTCGACGTCGCCGTCCTGCGGCTGCGGCTGATCTCCAACTTCACCGACATCGACGCCCTTGCCCTGGAGCCGGCGCTGCGGGTGCGGTTCACCCGCTCGCCGCTTGACCTGCTGCGCGCCGACCTGGTGGTGATCCCCGGGACGAAGGCAACGGTCCGGGAGCTGGAATGGCTGCGCGCCGAGGGGCTCGATCGCGCCCTCCTCGAGCGGGCGCAAAGCGGCGGGCCGATCCTCGGGATCTGCGGCGGCTACCAGCTGCTTGGCGAGCGGATCGAGGACGAGGTGGAGAGCCGGCCGCCGGGGGGCGTCGTCTCCGGCCTCGGCCTGCTCCCCGTCGCCACTAGGTTTCAGGAGGACAAGGTGCTCCGCCGCCGCACCGGCCGCTGCCCGCTGTTCGGTTGTCCCGTTGGCGGCTACGAGGTGCGCCACGGCAGGCCCCGCCGCCTTGGCGGCCAGCCGCTGTTCATCGGCGAGGACGGGGAGGAGGAGGGGGCGGTTTGCGGGCCGGTGTTTGGCACCTCCTGGCACGGCGCCCTCGAGCACGACGCCTTTCGCGCCGCCCTCCTCGCCCACATCGCCCGGTTGCGGGGCCTCCCCTTTGCGCCCAGCCCCCTTCCCTTTGCCCGCGCCCGCCGGGAGCGGGCCGAAGCGGTCTGCCGACTGGTTGAAGACCACCTGGAGATGGCGGCCGTCGAGGAGCTGGTTGCAACGGCGGCAGGCAGCCCCGTGGAGGTGGCGGGATGATCAGGATCGTCTCCACCTCCGACACCGACATCCTCGCGCTCGCCAGGGCGCTTGAGCGGCTGCCGGAGGACTTTCCGGCGGTTCGCTGCCTGAACCCGCTTGACGCCCCCGAGCCGAGGCGGGCGGTCGAGGAGCTGCTTAAAGGCGCGCGGGTGGTGGTGGTGAGGCTGCTTGGCGGCAGGCGGGCCTGGGAGGAGGGGTTTGACCTGCTCCGGGAGCGGTGCGCGGCGGAGGGGGTGTTCCTGCTCGCCTACTCCGGCGAGGCCGAGCCGGACGTCCAGCTTGGCGCCCTCTCCCTCGCCCCCGCCGGCGCGCTGGCCGCCGCCGGGGAGTACCTGCGCCACGGCGACGTCTTCAACATGGAGCAGCTGCTGCGGTTTCTCGCCGACACCTTCCTGATGGAGGGGTACGGCTTTGCGCCGCCAAGGCCGCTTCCCGACTGGGGCTTCTACCTGCCCGGCAGGGGGGACGTCGATGAGCAGGAGGCCTTTGGCCGGCTGCAGGTGGGGCGGCCGACCGTCGCGATCTGCTTCTACCGCGCCCACCGGCTGGCCGGCAACACCGCCTTTGTCGACTGCCTTTTCGCCGCGGTGGAGCGGGAGCAGGCAAACGCCGTCGCCCTTTGGAGCTACACGTTGCGGGCGCAGTCAAACCGGGCGGCGGAGGAGGCGCTGCAACGGCTGGCCGGGCGGGTCGACTGCCTGCTGGTGACGATGCAGGCGGCCGGCAGCAGCCCGGAGCCGGGCTCGCTGGAGGGGTGGTCGGCGCCCCACCTCGAGGCGCTTGGGGTGCCGATCGTCCAGGGGATCTGCGTGACGCGGCCGCGCGCCGACTGGGAGAGCTCACCGGTTGGACTTCAGCCCTTTGACGCCGCCACCCAGGTGGCGATCCCGGAATTCGAGGGGCGGATCGTCGGCGGCGTCGTCTCCTTCAAGGAGCGGACAGCCGAGGGCTCGCCTGTTGGCGCGCCGCTTGCCCGCTACGTCCCCGACGAGGAGCGGGCCGGGGCGGTGGCAAGGCTTGCCGTCCGCCACGCCCGGCTCCGCCAAATCCCCCCCTCCCGCAAGCGGGTTGCGGTGATGCTCACCAACTTCCCCAACAACGAGGGGCGGCTGGGGATGGCGGTTGGCCTCGACACCCCCGCCTCGACCCTGCGGCTGCTGGAGCGGCTTGGCGAGGAGGGGATCGACCTCGACCTCCCCTTTGCCGACGGCGACCGGCTGATCGGCGAGCTGATCTCCCGCTACGCCCACAATCCCGATCTGGCCGGGGCGGCCGCCGACCTGCCGGTCTACCCGTTGGAGCGCTACCTGGACCGCTATCGGCGGCTGCCGGCGGCGCTGCGCCGCGAAGTGGAGGAGCGGTTTGGGCCGCCGCCGGGCGATTTCGCCGTGGTCGAGGGGGGCTTTGCAATCGGCGCCCTGGAGCTTGGCAACGTTGTGGTCGCCCTTCAGCCGCTGCGCGCCTTTGGCGATGACCCGGTGGCGATCTACCACGACCCGACGCTGCCGCCCAGCCACCACTACATCGCCACCTACTGGTGGCTTCAGGACTGCTTTGCCGCCGACGTGGTGATCCACGTCGGCAAGCACGGCACCCTCGAGTGGCTGCCGGGCAAGACCGTCGCCCTCTCCCGCGCCTGCGCGCCGGACGCGGTGCTCGGTCAGCTGCCCTTTGTCTACCCCTTCCTGGTCAACGACCCGGGGGAGGGGATCCAGGCCAAACGGCGCAGCCACGCCGTGATCGTCGACCACCTGCTGCCGGTCCAGCGCAAGGCGGACAGCTACGGCCACCTTCAGGAGCTGGAGGAGCTCCTTGACGAATACGCCCGGCTGGAACTGGTCGACCCCGGCAAGCTCCCCTCCCTGGCAAGCAGGATCTGGCAGGCGGTGCGGGCGGCAAAGCTCGACCGGGACCTCGGCCTGGTGGAGATGCCCTCGCAGGCGGACGAGCTGCTTGAACGGCTTGACGCCTATCTGTGCGAGGTCAAGGAGATGCAGGTTGGGGAAGGTCTGCACGTCCTCGGCCGTCCGCCAACCGGCAGGGAGCTGCGGCTCCTGCTCGCCCAGATCGCGGCCAACCCCGGGCCGGGCAGGACGCCCCTGCGGGCCGCCCTTGCCGCCGCCCTTGGCGTTGCGCAGGAGCCGCTTCTGGAGCGGCCCGGGGCGCGGCTGGGGGACCTCGGGGTGGAGCCACCGCCGCTGCTGGCGGGTCAGCTTGGCGGCGGTCGCGCCTCCGACCTGCTGGCGGCGCTCGATCGGCTGATCGAGCGGCTGCTCGTCCGCCTTGAGGAGGAGGGGTTTGCGCCGGCGGCGGTGGAGCCGGTCTGCCGGGAGGTGGTTGGCTGCTGCCCGAGCGAGCTTGCCGACTGCCTCTCCTTCCTCTGCGCCCAGGTCGTCCCCAGGGTGCGGCGGTGCGCCGGGGAGCTTGAGGCCGTGATCGCGGCGATCAACGGCAGGCACCTGCGAAGCGGGCCTGCCGGCAGCCCGACCAGGGGACGGCTTGAGGTGCTGCCGACCGGCCGCAACTTCTACTCCCTCGACCCCCGCGCCGTGCCCAGCGAGCTTGCCTACGAGGCGGGGGCAAGGCTTGCCGCCGAGCTGCTCCGCCGCCACCAGGCCGACCACGGCGGGCTGCCCCGGATGGTCGGCCTTGTCCTTTGGGGGACGGCGGCGATCCGCACCCAGGGGGAGGACTTCGGCCAGGCGCTCGCGCTGCTTGGCGTCCGTCCCCGGTTCGATCCGGTGAGCCGGCGGGTTGTCGGGGTCGAGCCGATCCCGCTCCAGGAGCTTGGCCGGCCGCGGATCGACGTGACCGTCAGGGTCTCCGGCTTCTTCAGGGACGCCTTCCCCCACCTGCTCGAGCTGCTTGACGAGGCGATCCAGCTTGTCGCCAAGCTCGATGAGCCGGCGGAGTTGAACTTCCTGCGCGCCCACGTGCGGGCGGACGGGGGGGAGGAGCCCGGCCGGTTTCGGGAGGCGACGATCAGGATCTTCTCCTCCAAGCCGGGGACCTACGGGGCGGGGATCGCCGAGCTGCTTGACGCCTCCGAGTGGCGGGACGAGCAGGATCTTGTCGAGGCCTACGAGCGGTACGGCTCCTACGCCTACGGCAGGGGCCTTGCCGGCCGCCAGGCGCGGGCGGCGCTTGCCGCCTGCCATCGGCGGATCGAGGCGGCGGTCCAGACCAGGGACAACGAAGAGCACGACATCCTCGGCTCCGGCGACTACCTCCAGTTCCACGGCGGGATGGTTGCCGCCGCAAAGCTGCGGCGGGGCGTTGCGCCGGCCGCCTACATCGGCGACTCCAGCCGCCCGGAGCGGCCGCGGGTGCGCACCCTTGAAGAGGAGGTCCGCCGGGTCTTCCGGGCGAGGGTGACAAACCCCCGTTGGATCGCCTCGATGGTCCGCCACGGCTACAAGGGGGCGGCCGAGCTTGGCGCGACGGTCGACTACCTGTTCGGCTACGACGCGACGGCCGGCGCCGCCGAAGGGTGGATGTACGAGGAGGTGGCAAACCGCTACGTTCTCGACCCGGACATGGCTGCCTTCTTCCGCAAGGCAAACCCCTGGGCGGCAAGGGGGATCGCCCAACGGCTCCTGGAGGCCCATCGGCGGGGCCTTTGGGAGGACGCCCCGGCGGAGCTGATCGGCGCCCTGGAGGAGGCGGCGCTCGCCTTCGAGGGCGAGGCGGAGACGGTGGGGGGTGAGCGGTGAGGCCGCCCTACCCCCTTTCCGCCCTGGTCGGCCAGGAGCTGCTTGTCCAGGCGCTGCTGGTCAACGCCGTCTGCCCGGAGGTGGGCGGGGTGCTGATCAGGGGGGAGCGGGGCTCGGCAAAGTCGACGGCCGTGCGGGCGCTGGCACCGCTTCTGCCCCCGGTTGAGGCCGCCTCCTCCCTTCCCTTCCCATATGCCCCCGGCGAACGGGGGCCGTTTGGGCCGGTTGCCGACGGCCCCACCGAGCTGCGGCCGGCCGCCCTTGTCGAGCTGCCGCTGGGCGCCACGCTTGACCGCCTCCTTGGTGCGATCGACCTCAAGGAGGCGGTGGCGGGGCGGGTCGTCTTCGAGCCCGGCCTGCTCGCCCGCGCCCACCGGGGGATCCTCTACGTCGACGAGGTCAACCTGCTGCCCGACCACCTTGTCGACGCCCTCCTGGACGCCGCGGCAAGCGGGGTCGCCCGGATCGAGCGGGAGGGGGTGTCGGTCGAGCACGACGCCCGCTTCCTGCTGGTCGGCACGATGAACGTCGAGGAGGGGGAGCTGCGGCCCCAGCTGAGCGACCGGTTCGGTCTCTGCGTCGAGGTGGAGGCGCCCCGCTCGCCCCAGCTGCGCGCGGAGATCGTCCGCCGCCGCCTCGCCTACGCAGCCGACCCGCAGGCCTTTGCGGCCCGCTACGCCCAGGCCGAGCGGCAGCTTGGCCAGCGGATTGCCGCCGCCAGGGCGCGGCTGGCGGCCGTCGCCCTCCCCGACCCGGTCCTGGAGCGGATCGCCGCGCTGTGCGCCGAGCTTGAGGTGGAAGGGGTGCGGGGCGACCTTGCCACCGCCACCGCCGCCCAGGCGCTGGCCGCCCTTGCCGAAAAGGAGGAGGTGGGGGAGGAGGAGGTGGAGCGGGCGGCCTTGCTTGCCCTGCCCCACCGGCTGAGGAGCGACCCCCTTGCCGAGGCCGGGGAGCCGCTTGCCAGGATCGAAGCCGCCCTGCAGGGCAGGCAGGTGGAGGAGGAGCCGCCCCAGCGGGACGGGAGCGATCGGCACACCGACGGCGGCGGGGTGACGGAGGCCGAGCGCTCCAACCTCGCAGCGCCGGCCAGGCCCCACACCCCAAAGCCGCTCGGCCCGCCGCTGCGCTACGCCTCCCTGCTGCCCCGCGCCGGCGGCCGGGATCCGGGCCGCTCCCTGCGGGGCGCAAGCCAACCGATCGACAGCCGGCCGCATGCCGGGGGGCCGGTTGCAGTCCTGCCCTCGCTGCGGGCGAGGGCCTTCAACTTGGAGAGCCCGCGGGAGGCGATCGAGCGCGGCCGCAGCGGCGCGCTGCTCTGCCTGGTGGTTGACGCAAGCGGCTCGATGGGCGCCCGCCGGCGGCTTGCCCGGGTGAAGGGGGCGCTCCTCGGCCTTCTGCGCGAAGCCTACGTCCGCCGCGACCGGGTCGCCCTGATCGCCTTCGCGGGGCGGGGGCCCAAGCTGCTCTGCCCGCCGGGCACCCCGCCGGAGCGGGTTGCCCGGGCCGTTGCCCAGCTGCCGGCAGGGGGCGGCACGCCCCTTGCGGAGGGCCTTGCCCTTGCCGAGCGGGTCGTCCGCGGCGAGCGGCTGCGCCGAGGGGCGGGCACCGCCCTTGCCTTCCTCTTCAGCGACGGGCGGACCCGGCGGCCGCAGCTTGCCCTTGCCGCCGTGCGGCGGCTTGGCGCCGCCGTCGAGCGGCTGGTGGTGGTCGACGGCGAGCGGGGGCCGGTCCGGCTGGGGATCGCCCCGCTCCTTGCCCAGGCGGCCGGCGCCCTCTACATCCCGGAGGGGGGAAGGTGAGCGACCGGCCCCCTCGGCGCAAGCCCCGCGACCGGCCGCTGACGATCGTGATCACCGGCCACGGCAAGGGGAAGTCGACCTCGGCCTTTGGGATGCTGTTGCGCTCCTGGGCGCGCGGCTACCGGTGCGCCGTCTTCCAGTTCGTGAAGTCGGGGAAGTGGAAGGTGGGGGAGGCAAGGGCGGCGGCCGCCCTGGGCGGGATCGTCTGGGAGAAGATGGGGGACGGGTGGTCGTGGCTTTCCAAGGACCTCGACCATTCGGCCGAGCTCGCCCGAATCGGCTGGGAAGGGGTGAAGGAGGCGATCCTTGCCGAGCGGTTCGAGTTCATGATCCTCGACGAGATCACCTACCCGCTGAACTGGGGTTGGATCCCCCTCGAGGACGTCGTCGAGACGATTAGAAACCGCCCCGGCTTCCAGCACATCGTGCTGACCGGCAGGGACGCCCCCGCCGAGCTGATCGAGCTTGCCGACCTGGTCTCGGAGGTGCGGAAGGTGAAGCACCCGTTCGACCGCGGGATCCGCGCCCAGCAGGGGATCGAGTGGTAGGGGAGCAGGTTCAAGCCGTCGCGCCGCTGCCGCCGCGACTGGTGGTGGCGGCGCCCCGCTCGGGGGTCGGCAAGACCACGATTGCGATCGGGCTGCTTGCCGCCCTGCGCCGGGCAGGCCATCTCGTCGCCCCATTCAAGGTTGGACCGGACTACATCGACCCCTCCTTCCACCGGCTGGCCGCCGGTCGGCCGTCCCGCAACCTCGACCCCTTCCTCTGCGGCGAGGAGCTGGTGGGCCCCCTCTTCGCCCACGGCTGCCGTGGGGCGGAGCTTGCGCTGATCGAGGGGGTGATGGGGCTTTTCGACGGCGTCGCCTTCGGCGGCGAGCTTGCCTCAACCGCCCAGCTGGCCAAGCTGCTTGGCGCGCCGGTGGTGCTGGTCGTCGACGGCGGGGGGATCGCCCGCTCGGCTGCCGCCCTGATCCACGGGTTCAGGACCTTCGACCCGGCCCTCCCCTTTGCCGGCGTGATCTTCAACAACGTCGGCTCGGAGCGCCACCGCCAGATCCTCCTTGCCGCCTGCGCCGAGGCCGGCGTGCCCTGCCTGGGGGCCGTCCCCCGCGAGCAGGCCGTCTCCCTGCCGGACCGCCACCTCGGCCTAGTACCCGCCGACGAGCTCGCCTGGCGGGCGCGGGAGGTGGTGGAGCGGCTTGGCTCCATCGTCGCCCAGCACGTCGACCTGGCCGCCGTGGTGGCGGCTGCCAAGGGGGCGCCGCCCCGCTCGGTGGCGACCTGGGACCCGGCCGGCGCCGTCGGCGGGGCGCGGGCGGGGGGGAGGGTTGGGGTGGCCGTCGGCCCAGCCTTCTCCTTCCACTACCCGGAGAACCTCGAGCTGCTTGAGGCCTGCGGCGCCGAGCCGGTCCCCTTCGACCCGCTTGCCGAGGAGCAGCTGCCGGTCGGGGTGGGGGCGCTGCTGTTCGCCGGCGGCTTTCCCGAGCTGCACGCCAAGCGGCTTGCCGAGAACGACGGGCTGCGCCGCCAGGTTGCCGCCTTCGCCGAGCGCGGCGGGGCCGTCCTCGCCGAGTGCGGCGGCCTCCTTTTCCTGGGCGAGGCCCTTGAGGGCAGGCCGATGTGCGGGGTGCTCCCCTTCGCCGCCCGGCTGGGCAGGCGACCGGTGCTTGGCTACCGGGAGGCCAGGGCCGCCGCCGAGAGCCCCTACTTCCCGGCGGGGGCGACCGTCCGCGGCCACGAGTTCCACTACGCCCAAATCGAGGCGGAGGGCGGCCTTTCAACCCCCGCCTGGCGGTTTGCCGACGGCCGGCTCGAGGGGTTTGCCCGGGGGGCCCTCCACGCCAGCTTCCTCCACCTCCATTGGGCGAGCAGGCCGGAGCTGGCCGTCGCCCTTGCCAAGGAGGCGGCCCGGCGATGCAGCTGATCCTGGGCGGGATCCGCAGCGGCAAAAGCCGGTTTGCCGAGCGGCTGGCGGCGGCAACGGGGCTGCCGGTCCGCTATCTGGCGACGGCCGACCCGCGGGAGCCGGGGATGGCCGCGCGGATCGCCGCCCACCGCAGCCGTCGCCCACCCGGCTGGCAGACGGTTGAGCTTTCCCTGGAGCTTCAGACGGGGCTGGCCGAAAGCGGCGGGCTCTGCCTGCTGCTTGACGGCTTTGGCCTGCTTTTGGCGCGCGCCCTGGAGCGGGGCGAGGCCTTTGCCCGCCGCTGGCTTGGCGAGGCGGTGGCGGCGCTCGCGGCGGCCGATGCGCAGGAGGTTTTGGTGGTAAGCGAAGCGGTGGGGGAGGCGCTGCTACCGACCAACCCCCTTGCCCGCTCCTGGCTTGAGCTGCTTGGCGAGGCGAACCAGCTGCTTGCCGAGCGGGCGCGGCGGGTTGCCCTTGTCCTCGCCGGCCGGCCGGTTTGGCTGAAGGGGGGCGGCGAGGGGGCCGGCGATCGCTACCACGGCGACCTTGAGGTTGGCGCCGGGGAGCTTGACTTCGCGGTGAACGTCGCCGCCGTGGAGCGGCCCCGCTGGCTGGAGGCCGCCCTTGCCCGCGGCCTTGAAAACATCCGCCCCTACCCAGACCAAAGCGCAGCCCGCCAGGCGCTTGCCCGCCGCCACGGCGTGGACCCGGAGGCGGTGCTGCCGACCAACGGGGCGGCCGAAGCGCTCTGGCTTGCCGCCTTCGCGCTCCGCCCCGCCTTTGCCGCCTGCATCCATCCCGCCTTCAGCGAGGGGGAGAGCGCGCTGCGGGCGGCTGGGGCGATCGTCGCCAGGGTCCTGCGCAGCCCGCAGCGGCGGTTTGCCCTCGAGCCCGAGCGGGTGCCGGAGGAGGCGGAGTTGGTTGTGGTTGCCAACCCCGGGTCGCCGTGCGGCACCCTCCATCCGGCGGAGCGGATCCTCGCCCTGCGGCGTCCCGGCCGGATCGTCGTGGTCGACGAGGCGTTCATGGACTTCCTGCCCGACCAGGAGGCCTCCCTTGCCTTCCCGCCGCCGCCGGGCGTCGTCGTGGTGCGAAGCCTGACCAAGTTGCTGGGGATCGCCGGCCTGCGGGTCGGCTACCTGCTTGGCGAGCCGCAGCTGGTCGCCCGCCTTGGCGGCTTCCAACAGCCGTGGGCGGCAAACAACCTTGCGCTTGCCGTGCTTGCCGAGGCGGCGCGCCGCCCCCGGGAGCTCGCCGCCCTCGCCCGCCGCCTCCAGGGCCACCGCCAGGACCTGGAACGGCGGCTAGCCGATCTCCCCGGGCTGCGCTTTTTCCCCGGCGCAGCCAACTTCCTGCTTGCCCGGGTGGCCGACGGCAGGCGGGTGCTCGCCGAGCTGCACAGGCGGGGGCTGGCGGTGCGGCCGGGCTGGACCTTCCCCGGCCTCGACCACCGCTACCTGCGGATCACCGCCCGCAGGCCCCGGGAGAACGCCGTCCTGGTCAAGGCCCTGCAGGAGGTGGTGTGAGCGGGGAGCAGCTGGTCGTCGTGGGGATCGGCGCCGACGGCTACGCCGGCCTGGGCGAGCCGGCCCGCGCCGCCCTTGCCAAGGCAAGCAAGATCGTCGGCTCCCGCCGCCAGCTCTCGCTGCTGCCGGCCGAGCTGCAGGCCAAGGGACTGCCCTGGCCCTCGCCGCTCACCCCCCTGCTTGAGGAGCTTTGCGCCGGCCGCCATCCCGGCGCGGCGGTGCTTGCCAGCGGCAACCCGATGCTTTACGGGATCGGCGCAACCCTTGCCCGCCGGCTTGGCGCCGGCCGGCTTCAGGTCCACCCCCACCCCTCAACCCTTGCCCTTGCCTGCGCCAGGCTCGGCTGGCCCCAGCAGGAGGTCGGCCTCGTCAACCTCCTCGCCCAGCCAATTGAGGCGGCGGCCCGGCTGTTCGCCCCCGGCGCCCGGTTCCTGGCGCTTCTCGCCGACGGCAACCAGGCGGCCCAGTTGGCGGGGCTGCTCATCGACCACGGCCTGGAGGGGGCGCAGCTCTTCCTCTGCGCCCAGCTTGGCGGCCCCGGGGAGCGGGTGGCGGAGGTGAGGCCGGCGGCCCTTGCCCAAAGCCCACCCCAGGAGGAGCTGCTCTCGGTGGCCGTCGCCTGCCCCCTCAGCGGCCCCTACCCCCATCGGGCCGCCGGGCTGGCGGAGCAGTTCTTCGACCACGACGGCCAGATCACGAAGTGGCCGATCCGGGCGATCACCGTTGCCGCCCTCGCCCCCCAGCCGAACCTGGTGCTCTGGGATGTGGGCGCCGGCTCCGGCTCCGTCGGGATCGAGTGGCTGCGGCTGGCCGGCGCAGGCAGGGTGATCGCGGTGGAGCGGGACCGCAGGCGGGCGGAGCGGATCGCGGCAAACGGCAGGCGGTTCGGCCTCGTTGGGCTGGAGGTCGTCGAGGGGGAGGCGCCGGCCGCCCTCGCCCAGCTTCCGGCCCCCCAGCGGATCTTCATCGGCGGCGGGCTTGATCGGGAGGGGTTGGTCGAGCGCTGCCTGGAGCGGCTTGACCCCGGCGGGGTGGTCGTTGCCAACGCCACCACCCTTGAGAGCGAAGCCCTCCTTGCCCAGGCGCAGCGGCGCCACGGCGGCCAGCTTTTGCGGATCGAGCTCGCCGACGTCGCCCCGCTTGGTCGGTTCCGCGCCTACCATCACCGCCAGCCGATCCTCCAATGGCGGCTAGAGCGATGAGCAACCGAAACCCAGTCCGCTTCGTCGGCGCCGGCCCCGGCGCCCCCGACCTCCTCACGGTCAGGGCGGTGCGGGCGATCGAAGGCTGCGACCGGCTCCTTTACGCCGGCTCCCTCGTCTCGCCGGCCGTGGTCGACCTCGCCCCGCCGCAGGCGGAGCGGATCGACACCGCCAACCTGCAGCTGGAGGAGATCGTCGCGCTGCTTGCCGAAGGCCATCGCCGGGGGCTGCGGACCGTCCGGCTCCACTCCGGCGACCTCTCGATCTACAGCGCCCTCGGCGAGCAGCTTTCCCGGCTGCGGCAGCTGGGGGTGGAGGTCGAGATCGTTCCGGGGGTGCCGGCCTTCGCCGCCGCCGCGGCGGCGCTTGGCCGGGAGCTGACCGTCCCGGGGGTTGGCCAGACGGTGATCCTCTGCCGGTACGGCAAGCGCTCCACGCCCCTTCCCCCCGGCGAGCAGCTGGAGGAGCTTGCCGCCCACCAGACCACCTTGGTCGTCCACCTCGGGGGCCACGCCCTGCGGGAGCTGGAGGCGCGGCTGCTGCCCGCCTACGGCCCCCATGCCCCCGCCGCCGTCGTCGCCTACGCCAGCTGGCCGCAGGAGGTTGTGGTCGAGGGGCCCCTTGGCGGGATCGCCGAGCGGGCGCAGGCGGCTGGGGTGCGCCGCAACGCCCTGCTGATCGTCGGGCGGGCGCTTGCCGGCGAGGGGGGGCTGCGCAGCCACCTCTACTCCCCGCAGCGGCTTGCCGGGAGGGCCTATGGCTCCGATTAGCTTCAACCTGATCGGGATCGGCCCCGGCGACCCCAAGCAGGTGACCGTCGAGGCGGTCGAGGCGATGCGGGCAACCGACGTCTTCTTCCTGATCGAGAAGGGGGGACCCCGCGACGAGCTTGCCGAGAGGCGGCTGGAGATCCTCGCCCACCACGTGCCGGAGGGGGGCTACCGGGTGGTGCGGATCGCCGAGCAACAGCGGCCGCGGAGCGGTCCCTACCTGGCGGGGGTGGAAAGCTGGCGGTCGGCCCGGGCAAGGCTCCTTGCCCAGGCGATCGACCGCCACCTCTCGCCGGGGCAGGTTGGGGCGATCCTCGTCTGGGGGGACCCCTCCCTTTACGACGGCGCCCTTGCCGTGCTCAACGAGGTCGTCGGGATGGGGGTAAGGCTTGAGCTGAGGGTCATCCCGGGGGTGAGCGCCCCCCAGGCCCTTGCCGCCCGCCACCGGATCACGCTTACCCGGACGGCCGGCGAGGTCCTCTTTACAACCGGACGGCGGCTCGCCGAGGGCAGGGCGGGGGAGGATCCCGACCTGGTGGTGATGCTGGACGGCAACGCCTCCTTCCGCTCCTATCCCGACCGGGAGAGCCTGCTCTACTGGTCGGCCTACCTCGGCCTGCCGGGCGAGCTCTCCGTCGCCGGACCCCTCGCCCAGGTCGGCGAGGAGGTTGCCGCGCTGCGGGAGCGGGCGCGGCGGGAGCGGGGCTGGATCATGGACACCTACCTGCTGCGCCGTGAGCGGGGCTAGGGGGCCGGTTCTGCTCCTTGGCGGCACCGCCGAGGCCTTTGTCCTTGCCGAGGAGCTGGTCGGCCGGGGGGTGGCGGTAACCACCTCCCTTGCCGGCCGGGTGAAAAACCCCCGCCGGCCGGCCGGCAAGCTGCGGATCGGCGGCTTCGGCGGGGTGGCCGGCCTCGCCCGCTACCTCCAGGAGGAGCGGGTGGCGGCCGTTGTCGATGCAACCCATCCCTTTGCCGAGCAGATCTCCGCCAACGCGCTGGCCGCCTGCCGCTCGGTTGGGGTGCCGCTGCTGCGCCTGGAAAGGCCCAGCTGGCGGCCGGGCCCCGGCGACCGCTGGCTTTACTTCGCCGACGGCAGGGAGGCGGCGGCCTTTGTGAAGCGGCGGGGCGGACGGGTCTTGCTCACCGTCGGGCGGGGTGGCCTGGAGCCGTTTGTGGCGGTGGAGGGGGCGTGGTTCCTGGTCCGCTGCGTCGAACTTCCGGAGCGGCTGCCCCCCAACGCCCAGCTGCTCCTTGCCCGCGGCCCGTTCACGCTCGAGGACGAGGAGGAGCTGATCCGCCGCCACCGGATCGACCTGGTGGTCACCAAGGAGAGCGGCGGCGCGGCCTCCCAGGCAAAGCTCCTTGCCGCCCGCCGGGCCGGCATCGAGGTGGCCGTGATCAGGCGGGGGGCGCCGCCGGCCGCAGAGCACGTGGAAACCGTTGGCGAGGCCGTCGGCTGGGTTGCCCGCCAGCTTGGCCTGGCAGCCCCCTAGAAGGTTCCCGACGGCTGGCGAAGCTCAAGGGGTCGGTCTAGAATCGGCGGGGGAGGCCTGGGGGTGGAGCCGGGTCAGATGAAAGAGGTGAGCGGAGGGAGCAGATGGGTCTGATCAAGAAGGCGTTTTCGCTGTACGCGGCGACGTGGGGCGTGCCGGTGCGCCCGACCACCAAGAAGGAGCGCGGCGCCAAGGAGACGAAGAAGCTCCTCGAAGAACAGAACGCCAGGAAGGAGCGAACCGCGACGGAAACGATGAAGCTCCTCGAAGAACAGAACGCGTTGCTGCGCCAGATTGCAGAACAGCAGCAACGCCGCGGGCAATAGGGCCGGTCGCGACTGCGCCGCGACCACGGGCGCTCCCCCGCCGCGAGCGGAGGGCGAGCATTGCGGGGAGCTTGGGGTCGAGGTGAAGCCGACGGCGACCCGCTTCACGGCTTTGCCTAAAGCGGCAAGGCTGAAGCGACCGCTCGGGCTTGCGCGGATGAGCCGGTGCAGCCGGTCCCCCTTGATCCGGGCCGAGGCGGGCCGGTCGGTCAGCGCCACCTCGTTGCGCGGCCCTTGCGAGCTGCCCGGCGAAGGTCCACCGGCGCTGCTCCCAGTGCGGCCTTCAAGCGCCGGTCCAGGGGGTTTCGCGGGACCGTGCTAGCGGCTTGAGCTGGGCAGCACCAGCGGCAGGTAGCTGCGGGGGGTGTAGATCAGCGGTTTGCCGGCGGGGTTGGCAACCGCCCTGGTGCGGGAGGAGCCGACGATCAGCAGGGTGCGCATGTCGACCTCCTCAAGCGGCAGCTGGGCGAGGGGGAGGATCCGGACCTCCTCCTCGGCGCTGCCAAGGGCGCGGGCGAAGACGGTGGGGGTGGCCGGATCCCGCTCCCGCAGCAGCAGGGCGTGGGCCTTTTCAAGCCCCTCCCGCCGCTCCCTGGAGGCGGGGTTGTAGAGGGCGATCACCAAATCGGCGCGGGCGGCGTGAAGGAGCCGCCGTTCGACGACCTCCCAGGGCTTGAGGTTGTCGGAGAGGGAGATCGCGCAGAAGTCGTGGCCAAGCGGGGCGCCAACCCTTGCGGCAGCCGCCTGCATCGCGCTCACGCCCGGCACCACCCGCAGCCGCACGCCCTCCGGCAGCCCCTCCTCCTCGAGGACCTCGACCACGGCAGCCGCCATTGCAAACACGCCCGGATCCCCGGAGGAGACAACGGCCACCCGCCGGCCTTCGCCGGCAAGGGAGACGGCCAGCCGCGCCCGCTCAAGCTCCTCCCGGTTGTCGCTTGGATGGAGCCGTTGGCCCGGCAGCGGCGCAAGGCGGGAGAGGTAGGGGGCGTAGCCGACCAGCTCCTGCGCCTCGGCGAGGACGGCCCGGGCCTCGGCGGTCAGCCAGCAGGGGTCGCCCGGACCCAGGCCGACGATCGCAAGCTCACCTCCCTTCGGCCGGCGGTTGGTGGCCGGCGCCGACCTTGCCGCCGGGGCGAGCAGGAGGGACATGTAGGGGACGGTCTGCGGCTCCACCGCCGCCGCCGGCAGGAGCCGCTGGCGGGGGAGGGAGGCCCGCTCGACGTAGGTGGCCTCCTCCAGGCGGCCGGCGGCGGCAAGGGCGGCGCGGGCGGCGGGAAAGGTGCGGCCAAGCTTGATCACCGCCGCCCCGTCCACCTCGCCAAGCAGCCGGGTGAGCCGCTCCCGGTCAACCGTTGCCGGGATCACCGCAAAAACCTCCTCGCCGCTTGCCAGCGGCAGTCCGGCGGCCGCTGCGGCGGCGCTGAAGGAGCAGACCCCCGGGACGACCTCGGTTGGGAAGCGGTCCTTGAGCCGGTTGTGGATGTAGATGTAGGAGCCGTAGAGGAGCGGGTCGCCCTCGCAAAGGAGGGCGATCGACTCGCCCCGCTCCAAGCGGGCGGCAAGCTGGGCGGCAACCCGGTCGTAGAAGCGGTCCAGGGTGGGCCGGTAGCCGTCCGGCGCCGGGCCGGTTGTCGTCGGGTAGGTGAAGCGGAGCTCCTCCTTGGCGGCCGGGATCCAGGGGTCGGCCGCCTCCCGCGCCCTGCCCCGCTCCCCCTCCTTGGCGAGGTAGGCGACGGCCGTTGCGGCGGCGATCGCCTCCTGCGCCTTGACGGTGACAAGCTTGGGGTCGCCGGGGCCGACCCCGACGCCGTAGAGGGTGCCCGGCCTCAAGGCAGCCCCCCGGCCAGGCCGTTTACCGCCGCCGCGGCGATCCCGCTGCCGCCCCGCCTGCCGAAGACGACGAGGTAGGGGATGCCGTAGGGGTTTTCGGCAAGGGCGGCCTTCGACTCGGCCGCCCCCACAAATCCGACTGGGACGCCCACCACCGCCGCCGGCCGGGGACCGCCCTCCGCGGCGATCTCCAGCAGGCGGAAGAGCGCCGTCGGGGCGTTGCCGATCGCGACGACGGCTTCGCCAAGCCGCTCCCGCCACAGCTCGATTGCCGCGGCGGTGCGGGTGGTGCCAAGCCGCTGCGCAAGCTCGGCGGCGCGAGGGTCGTGAAGGGCGCAGACCACCTCGTTTTCGGCCGGCAGCCGGGAGCGGACGATCCCCGCCCGCACCATCTCGGTGTCGCAGATGATCGGCGCGCCTTCGGCAAGCGCCGTCTTGGCGCGGTCGTAGAAGTCGGGGGAGAAGCCGATCTCCTGCGCTAGGTCGACCATCCCGCAGGCGTGGATCATCCTCACCGCCACGTCGGCAAGTCCCTCCGGGAAGCGGTCGAGCTTTGCCTCCGCCCGGATCAACGCAAAGGAGCGGGCGTAGATCTCCCGGCCGTCCCGGAGGTAGGTGAAGGCGCTCAGCTGGCCACCACCTCCCGCAGGCGGCGGTGTAAGTCGGCCGCCCGCTCCGCCGGCAGGTCGAGGACGGTCACCGTCCGTTCCCAGCCGATCCTCACCCCCTCCTCGGCAAGGGCGGCAAGGGCGCGGAGCCGCGCCGGGTCAAGCCGTTGCGCCACGGCGGTGACCGCCCACCGGCCATCCCGCTGGCGGAGCAGCCCGGGGACCAGCGGGGTTGGCTGGGGCGGACGGCGCTGCGCTGCAACCAGCCGCAGCCGACCGGCAAGCCGCTCGGCAACCCCCTCGACCTCGACCGCCCGCCAGGCGCTCAGCCGCTCCTTGAGGCGCAGCTCCAGGAAGGCCTCGGCGCCCGCCGCGACCAGGGCGGCAACCTGCGGGGCGGAAAGCGGTTGGGGGTCGGGACGGCGCCAGGCGGTGCCGGCGATCCCCAGCTGCCAGCCGCCGGGAACGGCAAGGGCGGCAAGGTCCCAGTCGGCGCGGATCGCCACCCCGCTGCCGTCCTCGACGGCAAACAGGAACCGGCCGGAGAGGCGCGCCAGGGAGGGCCGCCGGCAGATCTCCCGGTCGAGGGCGGCAACGACCGGGTCGGGGTCGGCAAGGGCCGCCGGATGGCGGCCGGCAAGCGGGTTGGCCAGCAGGTTGCGGACCCGGTCGTGGGCCGGCGAGGGGAAGAGGCCGTGGTCGGCAAGCAGCTGCGCAAGCGCCCGCTCCCGCCCCGGTGCAAGGCCGCGCAGCTGGACGTTGGCGCGGGAGGTGAGCTCGACCGCCCCGTTGCCCAGCTGCTCCGCCGCCCGGCCGAGCGCCTCCAGCTGGCCGGCGGTGAGCCGGCCGCCGCTCAGCCTGATCCTTGCCAGGCCGCCGTCCGCTGCCGGATAGGGGCGGAGCACCCCCGGACAGCGGTCGGCCCGGGTGCGCCTGCACCGCTCCCGCAGGTTGGGCTCCCCGGCGGTCGGCAAGGGGCTTGGCTTGCCTTGCCCGATCGGGGGGTTTGCTGCAGCCGGCAAGGCCATCGCGGGAGCGAGTCTAACGTTGGGCCGCCCTTCCCGCCGCCCGGCCGAGATGGAGGCGCAGGGGGCCGGGGTAGCGGCGGGAGGCCTCCTCCTCCAGCGCCCGCTCCCGCTTGCGCAGCCAGAGGACCAGCGCCACCACCGCCGCTCCGGCGATCGTGCCAAAAACGATGTCAAGGGTGGTGTTCAACCCTTTCAGGGAGTTACCGGCGTAGTAGAAGCCGAAGGCGTAGAGGGCCGACCAGCAGAGGCCGCCGGCAAGGTTGAAGACCAGGAAGGAGCGGTAGGCCATCCGGGTGGTGCCGGCCAGGAAGGCGGCGTAGGTGCGCAGGATCGAGACGAACCTGCCGAGGAAGACGACGGCCGGGCCGTAGCGGTCGAAGAGGAGCTTGCCAACCTTCAGCTTCGGTTCGTCGATGCGCAGCTTCGGGCCGAACCGCTCCAGGAGGGTGAACCCGACCAGGTAGCCGATCCCGTAGCCGATGTTGTCGCCAACCACCGCGCCGGCGGCGGCGCAGAGGAAAACGGGGACCACCGCCAGCTTGCCGGTTGCGCCGGCGTACAGCGCGGCGGCGATCAGCATCGTCTCGCCGGGGAACGGCACCCCCAGCGACTCGATTGCCACAAAGGCAAAGACGGCGGCGTAGCCGTAGAGGTGGAGGAGGTGGTCGAGGGTGTGGGTTGAGAAGATCGCGGCGGTCTGGAGCACGCCTACTCCACCACCACGACGGCGGAGCCGGCGAAGGCCCCCCTGCGCAGGTCGGCAAGGGCCTCGTTTACCTCCTCCAGCCGGTAGCGGGTGACCTCGGTGCGGATCGCGATCCGCCCGGCCAAGGCCATGAAGTCCAGGCCGTCCTGCCGGGTGAGGTTGGCGACGGAGCGGATCGCCCGCTCCTCCCAAAGCAGGGAGTAGGGGAAGGAGGGGATCGGGCTCATGTGGATCCCGGCGCAGACGACAACCCCACCGGGGCAGAGACAGCGCAGCGCCTCGACGACAAGCCCGCCGACGGGGGCGAAGACGATCGCCGCTTCCAGCGGCTCGGGCGGTCGCTCCAGCGAGGAGCCGGCCCACCGGCAGCCAAGGGAGAGGGCGAGATCGGCCGCCGCCCGGTCCCCCTCGCGGGTGAAGGCGTAGGCCTCCCGTCCCTGCTGGGCGATCACCTGGGCGATGATGTGGGCGGAGGAGCCGAAGCCGTAGAGGCCGATCCGCTCGGCCTCGCCGCAGAACCGCAGCGCCCGGTAGCCGATCAGGCCGGCGCAAAGCAGCGGCGCCACCGCCGCGTCGTCGTAGCCGGCCGGGAGGGGGAGGCAGAAGCGACGGTCGGCAACGGTCCACTGGGCGTAGCCGCCGTCCAGGTCCTTGCCGGTGAACCGGGCGGCCGGGCAGAGGTTCTCCAGCCCGCGCGTGCAGAACCGGCACTCCCCGCAGGCAAAGCCAAGCCAGGGCACGCCGACCCTGCTGCCAAGCGGCGGCGGGTCGTCAACCTCCGGCCCAACCGCCCCGACGGTGGCGACGATCTGGTGGCCGAGGATCCGCGGCGGGTTCGCCACCTCCACCTCGCCGTCGAGAAGGTGGAGGTCGGTCCGGCAGACGCCGCACGCCTTCACCTCGAGGAGCAGCTGGCCGGGACCGGGCTTCGGCCTTGGCAGCTCGCGGATCGCCAGGGGCCTGCCCGGGGCCTCGAAGACCGCCGCCTTCATCTGCTCCGCCGCGCGGTCGCCCATCTCCCCGTTACGCTAGCGGCTGACCGTGGACAAGGTCTGGTTTGTGATCCGCTACCTCCACCTCCTTGCGGCGGCCTTCTTCGTCGGCGGTCAGCTGATGTTGGCGGGGGTTGTCGTCCCCGTCCTGCGCGCCGGCGAGCGGCTGGCGCTGCGCTCCGTGGCCAGGCGGTTCGGCTACGGCACGCTTGTCGCCTTTGCCGTGCTGATTGCAACCGGCGTGGCGATGGCAAGCCACCTCAACCTCTGGCACGACTCGACCTTCCAGGCCAAGCTTGGGCTGGTTGTGGTGATCGCGGCGCTGATCGGCTGGCACATGCGCCGGCCGGAAAACCATCTGGTCGACGGGCTGCTCTTCCTCGCCTCCCTGGCCGTCCTCTGGCTTGGCCTCTACCTGGCGAACGGGTGGAGCTAGAGAAGCGGTTCGACCTGCAGGCTGCCCTTGCCGGGGCGCGTCCGCCGGCCAGCCGCAAGCAGGTGAACAGGCTGGTGGAGCGGTTTGTCGGGGCCCGCGCCGATCCCCAGGTGGTCGTCCTTGAGGGGTTCCATCCGATCAAGCACGCGCTGCGGTTCGGCGGGGAGCTTGAGGTCGTCGCCGCCGAGCTGGGCGGGGAGCTTGGCGAGCTGCTGGAAAGCCACGCCCCCGACCTTGCCCAGGCCGTCCTTGCCAAGACCGTCTGGCTGCAGCGGCGGGACTTCGCCAGGATGGGCGCCTACCTTCCCCACACCGGCGTGGTGGGGATCGCCCGCCGCCCCCGCTACCTGCTCGCCGAGCTGCTTGAACGGCGGCAGGCGCCGGTGATCGTTCTCGAGGACCCCCGCCACCGGGGCAACCTCGGCGCGGTGGTAAGGGTTGCAGCCGCCGCCGGGGCGGCGGGGGTGGTGACCGTCGGCGGCGTCGACCCCTGGCACCCGACGACGGTGCGGGGGGCGGTTGGCCTCCACTTCGCCCTTCCCGTCGTCGCCGCCGACCTGGAGCAGCTGCTTGCAAGCGGCCGACCGCTGCTTGCCCTCGACCCGGAGGGGGAGCCGGTGCGGCCCAGGCTGCTGCCCCGGGACGGCCTCTACCTGTTCGGCTCGGAGCGGCACGGCCTCAGCGACCGCGCGCGCGCCGTGGCCGACCGCCGGCTGGCGCTGCCGATGCGGCCCGGCGTCTCCAGCCTCAACCTGGCGACAACGGCCGCAGCGCTCCTCTACCTGCTGCAGCTGTGCGGGGAGGGGGACGGCGAAGCCGGGGAGAAGCTCGAGCGCCGGTAAACTTCGGGGCGGTTTAGTGGGGGGACTGGTGTATCGGTAACACGGTGGTCTCCAAAACCGCAGAGCGAGGTTCGACTCCTCGGTCCCCCGCTTCCCAGCGCAGCGCGGAACATTGCGGTTTTGCCGGGATTTTGGAGGTCTACGTCTCGAGCGAAGACCACCGGCTGAGACCGCTGGATACCGCTTGAGCCTGGATAAAGGGGCAACCAAAACCGCAACCGGGTCAAAGGTGGGGTGGCGGCGTCGCGGGTCGAGGTCGCGTTTCGCCTTCCCGTTCGAGGGAGCGGCACCACCGCCGGCCGTCGAGATCCTCGACGGCAGCCTCCACGATGCCCAGACGCTTCCCTCCCAGCTGCAGAAGCGGAAAAGCGCGCCTCGGCCTGCGCTCGGTGGTCGTGGTTGCGGACCGCGGCATGGCGACCAAGGCAAACATCGCCCAGATCGCCGAGCCAACCGGCCTCCAGACTTGGGCGCTGGAGCTGGTCAAAACCGCCTCGTTACCGCGTAGTCACCGGCGAGCCACCCCTCCGGGCTCAGAGAAGCCCGTGCAATCGGCGATATCGGTTGGCGAGGGGGAGGAGCTGCGGGTTGGAGAAGCGGCCGCCTTCGGCGCCGCGCACGCACGGGGGCGTCCGCGGCCGACTCATAGCCTCGGCTGCATCGGCCGATATGGTTGCAGAAGTTGCATAAGTTGGTTCACGAGCTATGCTGAGCTCATGGAGATCCCGTCCGCAAGGGGCAGCATGGCATTGAGGCGCGCCGCCGTCGACGCGCAGGGAGCGCAACGCGAGGGGCTGATCCGCGCAATCGCGCAGGACGTCGTCAAGAGCCTCGGTGCACTGGGCCTGCAGGGCGAGGAGTACGCGCAGCTCACGGTCGAGAGCCTCAAGACGCTCGATGCTGCGGGGCTGCTCGCGCGGGACAGCCTGCGCCGCTGCCTTGAGGCTCTCCATGAGCCGGACGGCGGCGTCGATCTGCTCGTCGCCGAGTTCGCGGGTTTGCTGCGCGAGGCGGCCGCCGTCGAGACCTTGGGGGTGGAGCGGCGCATCCGAGCCGTCAAGATGGCATCCGAGTGGCGCGAGCATGTGCTTGGCCGGCCGCGCTCCAAGCCGGCATATCTGAGCGTTGGCGACGTGGCCGCACGCTACGGCGTGAGCACCAGGGCCGTCTACAAGTGGCTGCAGAAGGGGCGCATCGAGGCGACGCGGGGGCCCGGGGGCCTCTGGCGAATCCCGGCCGCACAGTTCGCCAGGGACAGCCGTCCTTCAACGTCGCGCAAGCGTCTTGACGAGCTGATGGGCCACCTGATTGCCGTGCAGGGCGCCGCCGAGCTGCCACCCGAGGAAGAGCTTGGCGAGCGGATGCGGGCAGAGTCTTAGGGACACCCTTCGCCAGGCATCCGCGTCGAGTTCGACACGACCGTGCTGTGGGGCGCGTTTCACAAGCCCGACGGTCTCTGCTTCTCGCTGCTGGCGCTTGCCGCGCAGCGGACGCCGGTGCTGGACGGTTTCATCACCGACGTGATCGGCGCCGAGTTCTGGTGGCGTGCGACGCAGCAGGGAGTCACGGGTCCCGGACAGCGCGTGGCGCGGACCTACTCCGAGCAGGAGCTCGCGCCGTTCCTGGAGGCCTTCAGGGTCCTGTTCGAGCCGGCCCGGATGAAGCGAACCTCGCTCGGCCAGACGTTTGGCCCCTATGCCGGTTTGGTCGGGGTGCGGCTCGGGGACTTCCTCCACGCCGTCACCGGCACCGACCCCGCTACGTTGCTCTCATCGGTCTCTTCGGCGGTGCCGGTCACCTTCGAGTCGGTGGACGTAGCCGACCTGCACGTCAGCGCCGGCGCGCTCGAGAACGATGCCGACATGATCTGCAGCAGCGACCGACGACTGCTCGGCCTCGGTCCAGTGGGGTCGGTGCAGATCGTCCGGCCGGCGGTCCTGGCCGCGGAGCTCGGCCTGATCGAGTAGTTCACCTCGCCTGCGCAGGTACGGCCGAACGGCTAGCGCGAGTCGGGCGACGGCGCTTCGCTTGCGGACAAAGTTGCGCTGGACAGGGCGACCTCCACCGTCAACGCGATCGCGGCCGAGACCGCGAGCGTTGTCGCCGCTCCTCAGCCCGCCCAACTTGGCGACCGAACGTGTAACCAAAACCGCAGCCGGGGGCGGCGATGGCGCTGTAAAGCCGAAGACCGCGCATCGCGCGGTGGTCTCCGAAGCCGCAGAGCGAGGTTCGACTCCTCGGTCCCCCGTCTTCCTACCGGCCCGTGAACCGGCGGTAGGCCTCCCGCAGCTGGTTGCGGGCGAGGTCTACCCAGCTCAGCTTCGCTTCGCTGTCGTTGACAACTGCAAAGCGGTTGATGTTGGTCATCGCCGCGCCCCAGTTGGTTTCGTTTACCCGCGACTCGACGCCGGCCCTCAGCATCGTCCGGCACTCCCGCTCGAACCGCTCAAGCAGGGCTTCCAGAAGCGGCAGGTCCTCCGGCTCGGAGAAGGTGATCTTGATCACCACCTCCCGAAAGGGGGCCTCCCGGGAGAGCGGCGCGCTCAGCCATTCCCGCACCGCCTCCGCGCTGTAGCGGTTGGGCATGTAGATGTAGACGGGCCGTCCGCCCCGCCTGTGGACCACCTGGCGGTCGACCACCCCCGCCTCATGGAGGGCTGCAAGGTGGGGATAGACCGCCTGCGGCTCGATCGCAAAGGCTGGGCCGACGCGGTGGCGGAAGCGGGCGGCAAGGCCGTAGCCGTGGCCGGGCGCTTCCCGGATCAAGGCGAGCAGAGCGCCCGCAAGGGTGGTGGTAATGCCTCTCGGGCGATTGCCCCTCACTTTTTCTCCTCCCCCCGTTGTCTCAATTCCACAAGGGTGACCGTTTGCGCTTGAGAATAAGCTAACCGGGGGCGGAGCCGAAGGGCGGTCGACAAGGTGTTAATGGTCTGAACAATTTGTTCAAAAAATATTCAGACTATGACTAGAAACCATGTAGCCGATCGGCCACAATAAGGCTCGACGATTCCGTATGCGTGCAGGTGTCGTGACAGTTTCGTCCTCCCGCTGTCACGGCAGCTAGCCGGCAGGAGCGCCGGCCCGGCGCGGATACGTGCAGATCGTCCTCCTCCAGCGAGTCGGCCGGGTGTGAGGGGCACCCGGCCGACCTTTATCTGGGCCGCGCCGCGGCAACCACCTTTGCAACCAGGGAGCGGGTCTCGGCCGGGTCGATCACGTCGTCGATCTCGAAAAGGGTTGCGGCGTTGAGCGCCTTGGCGTGCTCCCTGGCCGCCTCCGTCAGCCGTCGGACCCGCTCCTCCCGCTCAGTCGGATCGGCGACCTTTTCAAGCTCCTTGCGCAGCGCCAGCCGGACGGCCCCCTCAAGGCCCATCGGGCCGAGGTGGGCGTTGGGCCAGGCGACGGTGAGCAGCGGCTCGCGCAGCGAGCCGCCTGCCATCGCCTGGGCGCCAAGGCCGTAGGCGCGGCGGAGGACCACCGCGATCAGGGGAACCTCCAGCCGGGCGGCAACGTTCAACAGCTGGCCGGCGCGGCGCACCAGCCCGGTCGCCTCCGCCTCAGGGCCGACCATGAAACCGGGGGTGTCGATCAGGGAGAGGATCGGCAGCGAGAAGGTGTTGCAGAGGGAGAGGAAGCGGGCCGCCTTCAGCGAGGCGGGCCCGGTGAGGGCGCCGGCCATCGCGATCGTGTTGTTGGCGATCACGCCAAGCGGCCGCCCCTCGATCCGCGCCAGGGCGCAGCAAAGCTCGGGGGCGTGAGCGGGGGCGATGTAGGTGACCGTCCCCAGGTCGCAGATCCGCTCGATGATCGGCTCGATCCGGTAGGCGCGCCGCTCCCGCGCCGGGATCGCGCCTCGCAGGGGCGTCTGGTCGGCGGCCTCAAACCGCTCCAGGTCGCCTTGAAAGTAGGCAAGCAGCCGCTTGACGACGGCAACCGCCTCCCGCTCGTCGGCGACGGCGACGTCGACGACCCCGTTTGCCGCCTGGACGGAAAGGGGTCCGATCTCCTCCGCGGCCACCTCGCCAAGACCGCCGCCGGCGATCATCGCCGGTCCGCCCATCCCCAGCGAGACGTTCCGCGTTGCAACCAGCAGGTCGGCGCTGCCGGCGATCACCGCGTTGCCGGCAAAGCAGTTGCCGCTTGCCACCGCGATCCGCGGGACGAGCCCGGTCAGCCGGGACCAGAGGGCAAAGGCCCGAGCGTCCAGGGCCGAGACGACGGCGAAGTCGGTGTCGCCGGGACGGCCGCCGCCCCCCTCGGTGAAGAAGACCGTCGGCAGGCGGAGCCTGGCGATCAGCTCGAACAGGCGATCCTTCTTGCGGTGGCCGATCGCCCCCTGCGTTCCGGCCAGGACGGTGTAGTCGTAGGCGAGCACTGCGCACCGGCCCCGCTCGCCGAAAAGCTCCCCGTTCACGGTCCCGATCCCGGCAACCAGACCGTCGGCCGGGGTCCGCTCGATCAGCTCCTCGAGGGGGCGGCGGGCCCGCTGGGCGGCGATCGCAAACCGGCCGTACTCGACGAAGCTGCCGGGATCGAGGAGGTCGGCGATGTTCTCGCGGGCCGTCCTACCCCCTTCCCGGTGGCGGCGCTCGACGGCCTGCGGCCGCGCCCGGTCCTCGGTCAGCGCCGCCCGGCGGGCGAGCTCGGCAAGCCCCTCCTCAAGCTCGCTCACCGCTCTTGCGCCGCTCCCTGAGCTCCCGCTGGCGGCGGAGCTCCTGACGGGCAAGGGAGAGCTTGTGGACCTCGTCCGGGCCGTCGGCAAGGCGGAGCGTGCGGACGTGGGCGTACATCTGGGCGAGCGGGAAGTCGTCGCTCACCCCGCCGCCGCCGTGGACCTGGATCGCCCGGTCGAGGATCTTCAGGACGATCTGGGGGACGGCGAACTTGATCCCCGAGATCTCGATCCGCGCCTGCTGGTTGCCGACGGTGTCCATCAGCCAGGCGGTCTTCAGGACCAGCAGCCGGGCCATCTCCAGCTCGATCCGGCTCTCGGCGATCCAGTCCCTGATGTTGGCGTTGTGGGAGACCGGCTTGCCGAAGGTTTCGCGGCTGTCGGCCCGCTCGCAGAGGAGCTCAAGGGCCCGCTCGGCCACGCCGATCGCCCGCATGCAGTGGTGGATCCGGCCTGGGCCGAGCCGGGCCTGGGCGATCGCAAACCCCATCCCCTCGCCGCCGATCAGGTTCTCCGCCGGCACCCGCACGTCCCGGAACTCCACTTCGCCGTGGCCCTGCGGGTCGTGGTAGCCGAAGACCGGCAGGCTGCGCAGGACCTTGACGCCGGGGGTGTCGAGGGGGACGAGGATCATCGACTGCTGCTGGTAGACGGGGGCGTCCGGGTCGGTCTTGCCCATCACGATCAGGATCCGGCAGTTGGGGTGCATCACGTTGGTCGTCCACCACTTCCTGCCGTTCAGCACGTAGTGGTCGCCGTCCCGCTCGATCCGCAGCGAGATGTTCGTCGCATCGGAGGAGGCGACGTCCGGCTCGGTCATCGCAAAGGCGGAGCGGATCTCCCCCTCCAGGAGCGGCTTCAGCCACCGCTCCTTCTGCTCCGCGCTGCCGAAGTGGTAGAGGACCTCCATGTTGCCGGTGTCCGGCGCCGAGCAGTTGCACGCCTCGGAGGCGATCGGGGAGCGGCCCATGATCTCGGCAAGGGGGGCGTACTCGCAGTTGGACAGGCCGGCGCCGTGCTCGGGATCGGGGAGGAAGAGGTTCCACAGCCCCCGCCGGCGCGCCTCCGCCTTCAGCTCCTCGATGATCGGCGGGTGGGCGAAGGGGGTGCCGGCTTCCTCAAGCTGCCGCCGCCAGATCGGCTCGGCCGGGTAGACGTGCTCCTCCATGAACTCGAGGAGCTTCTCCCGATACTCCTGCGCCCGCTTGGAAAGCTGAAAGTCCATCTTTCCCTCCTGATCGGATCGTTTCAGGCCGTATCGTCGCACCTTCCCCGCAAACCGGTCCTGCCGGCAAATAGACTGGCGGCCATGGGACCGCCCCACGCCCGCCCCTACCTGACCGTCGACGTGGTGGTGGTTGGGCAGGGGGAGCGGGGCCGCTCTGTGCTGCTCGTCCAGCGCGCCCATCCGCCCTTTCAGGAACGGTGGGCGCTGCCCGGCGGCTTTGTCGAGGAATGGGAGACGACAAGGAGGGCGGCGGCCCGGGAGCTGCGGGAGGAGACCGGGCTTGCCCTCACCGACCTGCAGCTGCTTGGCGTCTACGACGAGCCTGGCAGGGACCCAAGGGGGTGGAACGTCTCGGTGGTCTTCACCGCCGTTGTCCCGGGCGAGCCCACCGTTCGGGGGGGAGACGACGCCCGGGCGGCCCGGTTTTGGCCGGCCGCCGAGCTGCCGCCCCTGGCCTTCGATCACGACCAGATCATCGCCGACGCGCTGGCGCGGCTCGACTAGCTGGAGCGGCCGCTGCTGTACTCGAGGAGGGCCTCGATGATCGAGGCAAGCCGCCTTCCCTCCTCGGTCAGCCTGTACTCGACCGCCGGCGGGCTGGAGGGGAGCACCCGGCGGCGCAGCAGGCCGGCCCGCTCAAGCTCCCGCAGCCGCGCCGAGAGCACCCGCGGCGAGATCCCCTCCACGGCAGCTGCAAACTCCGAGAACCTGGCCGCCCCGCTGAGCGCGGCGTAGAGGATCGAGATCTGCCAACGCCGCTCCAGCAGGGCGGCGGTGCGCACCAGCTGGGGCGGCACCGGCGCGCACCGCCTGATCACGCGGCCGGCTCTGCGCCGGCTTGCAAGGTCGTCGTCAGCCTGCGACCGCGACATCGTGGGCCGGCTCCAAGGCGAGCTCGATCGCTTCCCGGACGTCCATCACCAGGTGGAAGTTGAGCTGGTTGCGGACCTCCTCCGGGATCTCGTCAAGGTCCGGCCGGTTGCGCTCCGGCAGGACGACGTCGGTCAGGCCCGCCGCGTGGGCGGCCAGCACCTTCTGCTTGATCCCGCCGACGGGCAGCACCCTGCCCTGGAGGGTCACCTCGCCGGTCATCCCAACGGTGTGCTTGACCGGCCGACCGGTGAGCAGGGAGACGAGGGCGGTAACCATCGTCACCCCCGCGCTCGGTCCGTCCTTGGGGATCGCGCCGGCCGGCACGTGGAGGTGGAACTCCTTGTTTTCAAAGGCCTGCTCCGGGATCCCAAGCTGTTCGGCGTGGGCGCGGACGTAGGAGAGGGCGATCCGCGCCGACTCCCGCATCACCTCGCCGAGCTGGCCGGTGAGCAGGAGCTCCTCGCCGCTGCCCGGCTGCCGCTTCATCGCCGTCGCCTCGATGAACAGCACTTCGCCGCCGGCTCCGGTCACCGAGAGGCCGGTTGCCACGCCGGGCACGGCGGTGCGGACCGCCGACTCCTGGAAGTACCGCTGCTTGCCCAGCGCCTCCCGAACCCGCTCCAAGGTGATCTCGACCGGCGGGGTAAGCTCGCCGGCGGCGATCCTGCTGGCGGTCTTGCGGAGGATCGTCCCCAGCTCCCGCTCGAGGTTGCGGACCCCCGCCTCGCGGGTGTACTCGGCGATGATCGTCTTGATCACCTCGTCGGAGATCGTCACCTCGCCGGGCCGCAGGCCGTTGCGTTCCAGCTGGCGGGGCCAGAGGTAGCCCTTGGCGATCTCCAGCTTCTCCTGGGCGGTGTAGCCGTCGAAGCGGATCACCTCCATCCGGTCGAGCAGCGGCGTCGGGATCGTGTCGGTGACGTTTGCGGTGGCGATGAACAGCACTTCGCTTAGGTCGAGCTCGACGTCGAGGTAGTGATCCCGGAAGGAGTGGTTCTGCGCCGGGTCGAGCACCTCGAGGAGGGCCGCCGCCGGATCGCCCCGCCAGTCGGCGCCGATCTTGTCGACCTCGTCGAGGACGATCACCGGGTTCATCGTCCCGGCGTCCCGCAGGGCGCGGACGATCCGGCCCGGCAGGGCGCCGATGTAGGTGCGCCGGTGGCCGCGGATCTCCGCCTCGTCCCGGACGCCGCCCAGGGAGATCCGGACGTACTCCCGGCCCAGCGCGCGGGCGATCGAGCGGCCGATCGAGGTCTTGCCGGTTCCCGGCGGTCCAACCAGGGTGAGGATCGCCCCCCCGCTGCGCGGGTCCTCGGGGATTTCCCGTTCGTGGCGCAGCTTGCGGACGGCGATGTACTCGGTGATCCGGTCCTTGACGTCCTCGAGGCCGGCGTGGTCTTCGTCGAGGATCCGGCGGGCCTCGACCGGGTCAAGCCGCTCCTCGGACCGCTTCGACCAGGGGATTGCGATCAGCCAGTCCAGGTAGGTGCGGATCATCGAGGACTCGCCGGTCTGCTCGCCCATCCGCTCCAGCCTGGAGAGCTCCTTGAGCGCCTGCTTTTTGACCGGCTCCGGCATCCCCGCCGCCTCGATCTTTTCCCGGTATTCGTCGATCAGCGAGGCCTCGTCTTCGCCGAGCTCCTTGCGGATCGACTCAAGCTGCTTGCGCAGGAAGTACTCCCGCTGCTGCCGTTCGGCCCCCTGCTGAACGTCTTCCTGGATCCGCTTGCGCAGCTGCAGCTCGGCAAGCGATTCCCGCTGAAACTTGACGGCCAGCTCAAGCCGCTGGTCGACGGGGAGGGTGCGCAGCAGCTCCACCTTCTGCTCGTAGGTGAGGTTTGGCGAGTAGCCGGCCGAGTCGGCAAGGGCGCCGGGATCGACGATCGCCCTGATGAAGGAGGCGATCCGGCCGTCGTCGCCGCGCAACTCGAGGATCTCCTCGACCACCGCCCGGTATTCCCGTTCGAGCTGACGGACCCTGCCCGGCCGCAGCGGCGGGTTCGTCTCGTCCGGCCGCTCCTCCACTTCAACGCGCAGCTCCCCTTCCGGCCCGGTGCGGGCCGCGCCGATCAGGGCGCGGTGCTGGCCGGAGAAAAGGACGGCTCGGGCGCCGCCGGGGAGCCGCACCCGGTCGGCCACCTCGGCGACGGTGCCGACCTCGATGAACTCGTTGTTGTGCCTTGGGACAAGCACGACGCGGCGGTCGTTGCCGACGTCGACGGGCAGGGTCACGCCCATCCCCGGGAAGACGACGATGTCGTCAAGGGGGACAAGCCGCAACACCGGCCGGCGGCCGCCGCTCCCGGCGACAAGCCCCCGACCGCTTGGCTGTTGCTCGTTGCCGTTCTGCTGTTCGCTCATCTTCTATCGCCTTCCAATCAACTTACTTTTCGATAGCAAGTATAGCCGCCTCAGGCGATCTCAAGGCCGCCTTTCCCAGTCAGCCTCAGTTGCCCTTGGCGCCGTGCTCGACCTCGGCCGGCAGGTCGCCAAGGAGGGGACGGGGGTAGAGGGAGCGGGCGAGGACGATGTTCAGCTCGATCGCCAGGATCAGCAGCCGGCCGCCGAGGTAAAGCCAGACCAGCAGGCCGAGGACAAGGGCGAAGACGCCGGCCGTCGCCCGGGCGTGATCGATCACATGGGTGACGTAGAGGCCGCCGACGTGCTGGAGGATCTGCCAGCCGATCGCGCCGAAGGCAATGCCCGGCCAGAGCCTGCTCGGCCTGGCGCGGCTTGGCGTGTAGATCCGAAAGACCGAGTAGAAGAGGCAGAGGTTGAGCAGCAGGGCAAGCAGGGCTGCAACCAGCCCGCCAAGCGGCCCCCCTTTGGCCGGCGCCGCCGCCGCCCCGGCGACCGCCGTGGAGATCAAAAGCAGCAGGCCGAAGACCGCCAGCTGAGCCGTTCCCCGCAGCCGCACCTTCAGGAAGGAGGCCCGCTCGCGGCGGGGGACCTCCCAAAGCGCTTCAAAGGCGTGCTGGACCGCGCTGAGCACGCCCAAGCCGGCAAAGAGGGTGCCGAGCAGGCCGAGGACCAGCGGCAGGGGGCTGCCGTTGAGGCCGCGGAGGTTGTGGGCCAGTTCCGGTCCGATCACCGGATAGTTGGCGAGGGCGGAGTGGACGACCGCCCGCTGGGCGGCCGGATCGCCGTGGAGGACGAAGGCAAGGATCGTCACCAGCGCCAAAAGCAGCGGGAACAGCGAGAAGAAGCCCCAGTAGGCGATCAGCGCGGCAAGGTTGCCGCCGCCGTCCTCGGCGTACTTGAGGACCACCGCGATCGCCACCGCAACTGCGGGGTGGCGGCGTTGGAGCCGTTCCACCGGGGCCAGCAGCCGCTCCCGGAGGCCGGTCTCACTGCGGGGGGGCGTCTGCGGCTGCCGTGGCGACATTGGGACATGTGTAGCGGAGAGCGCGGCCCAACGGCCAAGCAGTGGGAGTGGATTGCCGCGGTGGCGTTGCGCAAGCGCAGCGGCCTGCTGCGCGCCTATCGGGGGATGCTCCGCGTCGAGGACCTCGAGGAATGCATCAGCCAGGCGGTCCTTGAGCTGTTGCTGCGCGCCCGCAGCGGCCGGCCGTTTGCCTCGCCGCTGCACGTCTGCCACGCCCTCGAGCAAAAGGTGCGGAGCCGGGTCACCGACCGGCTGCGCGCCTACTCGGGCAGAAGCCCGCTGCTTGCCGCCCTGGAGCGGGCGCAGCCGCTTGAACCGGCAACCGCCTTGGCCGGCCTGATCGATCCGCGGCCCGCCGTCGAGGAGCAGGTCTTCCATCGGGAGCTGCTTGAGCGGGTGGTCGAGACGCTGCCGGCGCTTACCGTCGGCCAGCGGGCCGCCCTTGCGGCGGCCCTCAGCGGAGATGGTCCAGCCGAGGGCCGTTCCCGCGAGCGGGAGCGGAAGCTCTGCGAACGGGCGCGGCGCAGCTTGAGGGTTCGGGTCCTGGCCGGGTGGGATGGGTAGAGAGGGCTTTCAGATCGGCAGCCTTGAGGAGCTGATCGACCGCCGGCCGACCGCTGCGCAGCGGCCGCTGCGGCCCGTTGGGCGGCGGTTGGCCAAGCCGCTGGCGGCGCTCCTTTTGCTCCTCCTCGTCCTGCCGGCCGCCCTCTCGCTGACCGGCCGCCGCCAGCCCCCCGCCGCTGCTTTCCAAGGGCGCCCCGCAGGCCGCCCCCTTGCCGCGGCCCGAAGCGGATCGCCGGCGGGGCCGCACCGCCAAAAGCCCTCGCCAAGGCAAGCGCAACGGCGGGCGCGGCCGGCGCCTGCAAAGCTCGCCGGCCAACCGGCGCGGGCGGAGGTCTCGGCTCCCGTGGTGGGGACTGGTCGGGTGGGCGGCCAACCGCCTGCCGGCGCCCAGCCAGCCCTCCAGCTCCACGTACCGGCAGCGGCGGCCGCGACGGTTCCCCCCTTGGTAAGCCCAGCGCGGCCGGCCCGCCCCGTCAGGCCGCGGGGGCTTGCGCAGGCGGCTGCCCGCGAGTTCGGCTTTGAAAGGGGAGGAGATGGCGGCGGCAGTTGAGCTTCGCCGCCAGCCCCTCTGGCGGCTGCGGCTTCGCCGGGAGGCGCCGCGGATCGCGCTGCTTGCCTTCGCCTGTTGGGGGATCGCAGCCAACCTGCGGTTCACGCTTGCGCCGCCTGCCCCACGGATCTACCGCCAGAGCGCGCCGCAGCAGCTCGACCGGGCCGCGCAAGCCTTTGCCGTCCGCTTCGCCCGCGCCTACCTGACCTTCAACGGCGCCGACCCGTCCGCCTTCTCGGAAGGGCTGTCCGCCTCGCTGGGAAGGGGGGCGGAAGGGCAGCTTGGCGTCACCCTGCCGGGGGCGGCAAACCAGACCGTATCCGCCGCCGAAGCCGTCTCCGAGCGGGAAGGGCCGGAGGGGATCGAGGTCTTTACGGTCGTCTGCCAGACGGACGACCAGGGAACGGTCTACCTGGCCGTGCCGGTCTTTCGGGAACCTTCGGGTGCGTATGGGATCGCCGGCTACCCGGCCTTTGTCGGCGGGCCCCAGGTGGCCGATTGGCGGGAACCGTTTGAAGCCTTTCCGCCGGTTGAAGAGACAGGCGTGCGCACGGTCGTTGAAAGGGCGCTGCGCAACTACCTGGCCGGGGACACGGTCGACCTTGCCGCCGACCTCGCCGAAGGGGCGGTGGTCACCACCCCGCCCCAGCGGCTGTTGCTTGAAGGAGTCCAGTCGCTGCGCTGGGTGCCCGGTCGCTCCTCCGTGGTTGCGCTGGTCGACGCCTCCGACCGGCTTGGCGCCCGTTACACGCTCAGCTACCAGCTTGACCTGGCGGAGGTTGGGGGCCGCTGGGAGATCAAGGCGATTGAGGTCGAACCAAACCAAGGGTGAAAGGAGCAGGGAGATGTCCAACAGGTTCCGCAGATCGGTTGTGGGGGCGGCGCTCCTCTTGGCGCTGACGCCGACGCCGGCCGTGGCCGCCGGCGGGGCGGGGGGCGGCGGGTTTGCCGTTCCAGCCCTTCAGCAGAGCGCGGGGAACACGATCGAGCAGGCGGCGCACCGGGCAAGCGAAACGGGGCGCAAGGTCGCCCTCAGCCTGATCGCGCTTGGCTTTGCGGTGGCGGCGATCGTGCTGGCCTTTCGGAGGGACTTCAAGGAGGCGGTTGCGGTCTTTGCGATCGGCGTGGTGGCGGTGCTGTTCGCCCAGGAAAGCGGCCTCCACCTGATCGAAAACCTCGTCCGCTCGCTGGTGGGGTGAGCCGATGGCGCGCGGGGACGATCGGATCCCGATCCGCTCCTACCGCTCCGTCTTCCAGATCGAGAGGCGGATCTATCGGATCGATCGGCTTGTCCTCAACCCCGGCGGCGTCCCGGTGCGGGGGATCGTCTACGCGGTCCTCGCCCTCGTTGCGGTCCTGGTGGCCAGCCAGCTGCCCCTGGTCGGCTGGCCGCTGCAGCTGGCGCCGTGGTGGCTCCGCCTCCTTGGCCTGCCGATCGCCGCCGCCTTCCTGCTTGGCGCGCTGAGGCTGGAGGGGCGGGTCTTCCATCAAGCCGCCCTCGCCTACCTTGCCTTCTTGGCCCGCCGCGCCCAGGCGGCGCCCCGCTACCCCCGCCGCCACCCGATCGGCTCGCTGCCGTTTCTGGCAAGCGGGAGCGAGCGGCCGGTGCTGCGGCTTGCCTACCGGGGCAGGGGGATCGCGGTGGTAAGGGGGGTCGTTGGGATCCGGCAGCGGCGCAGCTGCCTGAAGGTGCGCTGCTGCGGGGAGGGGGAGGAGCGGGCGGTGCTGGTGCCGTCCGGCTGCCGCCTGGAGGTCAGCGCCGGCCGCCGCGGCGATGGTTGACCCGCCGCTTGCCTTCGTCTTCGGCAACCTGGTCTTCGGCCGGGGCAGCGACGACCCGTGGGCGCTGTTTCGGCTTGCCACCCACACCTACGCCTACCTCCCCCGAGAGGAGCAGAAGCGGCGGTTTCTCGCCCTGCTTGGCGCTGTGCTTGCAGCGGAAGCCGACCTCCAGCTGCTGCGGGTCGGCTGCCGTCTGGCCGTGCCGGCCGCCGGCCCCGGAGGCCCCCTCCTGCGCGCCTACGCCAACCAACAGCGCCAGGCGATCGCCCGCCTGGCGCCGCACGGCCCGCTCCTCTTCATGGCGGTCCGCTTGACCGACCCAACCGGCGATCTCGGCGACGCCCTTTCCCGAGTTGTGCGCGCCCTTGGGGAGGGCGGGGGAAGCCTCCATCCGCGGGCGCTGCTTGAGCGGTTGCGCCGGGGGCTTGCGCCCTCGCTGCTCCCCCTCCGCCGCCTCCAGGAGCTGCGGGAGCGGGCCGATGCCCTCCACCTCCGCCTTGCCAGCCAGCTTGCGGTGCGGCCGGCAAAGGGGGTGGAGGTCCAGTGGCTCGTTCGCCGCGGCTTCTGCCGGGGGCTTGGCGAGCCCCCGGTGGTGGGCAGGGGGGCGCCGGCCTACCTACAAGCGGAGATCAACGGCAGCGCCGCCTTGATCCCCCTCGAGGGCCAGCTGCTGCGCTGGCGGGACGGGCTGATCGAGGAGCATCCGAACAGGCTGGCGGTGGTGGGCGAGCGGGGCCTCTCCCACCAGGCCCACCTGGTGGTCGGCGCCCTGCCGGAGCGGCTCCAGTTCCCCTCGCCCCGGGCCGAGCTGCTGTTTCGCGCCGCCGAAAGCCTGCCCTTTCCAATCGACATCGCGGTGGCGGCCTCCTTCATCCCCAACGGCCTTGCCCTCCGGCTGGCCAGGCGGGGCATCCAGGACGCCGATCAGCTGGTGCGGGCCGAGGAGGAGGGCGAACAGGGCGTCACCGACCGCAGCTTCGCCCGCAGCGAAGAGGCCCGGGAGCTGCTTGCCTACCTCCAGGGGCCGGAGCGGCCGCCGCTGCTGCGCGCCTCGCTGGCCGTTGCCGTTGGCGCCGCCGAGGAGCGGGAGCTCGAGCGGCGGGTGGAAGCGGTCCGCCGCGCCTTTGGCGAGGTCCACCTCTATCGGCCGCTTGGCGAGCAGCTGCGCCTCTTCTGCCACCACCTCCCCGGCCGGGCGGGCCCCCTGCGCGGCTACGACGACCTGCTGACCGTCGAGCAGCTGGCCGCCCTGATGCCAACGGCAACCCACCGCGCCGGCTCCCGCCGGGGCTTCCCGCTGGGCGTGGCGCTTGCCGGCTGTGCCCGGCCGGTGCGGCTTGACCTCGCGGAGGGCTCGCTCACCAACCGCAACGCGGCGATCCTCTGCGTCGGCGCCCTTGGCTCGGGCAAGACGACCACGGTTCAAAAGCTCCTCTACGAGGCCTACCTGTCCGGCGCCCGGGTGGTCGACTGCGACCCGAAGGGGGACCACCGCCTGCCCGAGCTGCCCGAGCTTGCAAAGGACGTCGAGCGGCTTGAGCTGCGGCCCGACCCGCAGCTGAGGGGGCTGCTCGACCCGCTGCTTGTCGCCCCCGACCACCTCCGCCAGGAGACGGCGCTTGCCTTCCTCGAGGAGCTTTTGCCGGCCGACTGCCCGCCCTCCTGGCAGGCGGCGTTGGTCCGGGCGGTGGGAGCCGTCGTGGAGCGGTCGGCCAACCCGACCTGCTCGGCCGTGCTCGCCGCCCTTTCGGCCGGCGACCCCGAGGAAGCGGCGCTTGCCCGGACGCTTGCCGTCTACGCCGAGGGCGGCCTCACCCAGCTTGCCTTTGCCCCGGAGGACGGGAGGCGGCGGCCGCTGGGCACCGCCCAGTTCAGCTACGTCCAGATCCGCGACCTGCCGGCCCCCGAGCCCGGGGTCGCCCGCGGCGAGCTGAGCAGGCTGGAGCGGATCGGCCAACAGCTGGTCCGGTTGATCGCCCTGTTCGCCTTCTCCCTGTTGCGCCAGGAGCGGGGACGGCTGAAGGTCTTTGCCTTCGACGAGGGATGGCGGCTGCTTGGCGACCCGGTCGGCCGCAACCTCCTGCTCTCCCTGCAGCGGCTGGGCCGCTCCGAGCTGGCGGTGCCGATCATCTCCACCCAGCTGCTCACCGACGCCCTGGTCGGCGAACGGGAGTCGCTGGCAGGCCTCCTCGGCGCCACGCTTGTCTTCGGCCTCCGCTCCCAGGAAGAGGCCGATCGCGCCCTTGCCCTCCTCGGCCTTGACCGGGACCGGCCGGAGCTGCGCCGGCTGCTGCTCTCCTTTGGCGAGGGAAGGTGCCTGCTGCGGGATCACCGCGGCCGGATCGAGGCCGTCCAGGTCCTCCTCACCGGCCGCCTTCTGGAGCGCTTGACGACAGGGGCGGGGAAGGCCTGTCGTTGAGCCGCCTGGCCGCAGCCCTCGCCGCCCTGCTGGCGGCAACCTTCCTTGCCTGGGGAGCTGCCCCCCAGCAGGCCGCCGCCACGGCGGGCGGCGAAGAAGCAACCCTGCTTTCCGGCGGCGGGGACTTCCTCTCCGAAAACGGCCTGGACAGCCCCCTCTGCCGGGAAGCGGCGCTGGCCGGCGCCGGCCGGGAAGGGTGCGAAGGGGCCCAGTTCACCGGCACCGCCTACCCGCTTGGCAACTACGCCTTCGACGTCCACATCGACACCGGGTTCACCGAACCGCAGAACGACGTGGCGGCGGCCACCGAGGACCTCGCCCAATGGCTGTGGCTTGCCCTGCTGGCCGTGGTGCGGGTGGTGCTGGTCCTGCTCGAATGGGCCTACTCCCTCCACCTCCTCGGCGGGATCCTGCTCGGCAAGGCGGCGGCGGCGATCGGCGCGCTGGGCCGCACCCTGACCCTCCCCGGCCTTGCCTTCACGCTCACCGTCCTCGCCGGCGCCCTTGCCTACAACGGCCTGATCCGCCGGCGCCACGCCCAATCGGTTGCCGAGGCGGCCGCCTCGCTGGCGATGGTCCTTGGCGGGCTTGTGCTGATCGCAAACCCGCCGGGAACGGTTGGCGAGGCAGCGGCGCTTAGCGATCAAGCTGCCGTCGGGGCGCTGGCCGCCTTTTCGGAGGGCGGCCAAAGCTCCGGCCGCCAGGCTCTGGCGGCGGCGGTGGGGAGCCTCTTTGGGGCGACGGTAAACGGGCCGTGGTGCTTTTTGGAGTTTGGGGCGGTCTCCTGGTGCAGCGCCCCCCGCGCCCTTGACCCGCCGCTGCGCGACGCGGCGCTTGCAATTGCCGGCCGCGCCCGCGCCGCAGCCCAGGCGGCGGTCGCCAAACCGCGGCGCGAACTGCTCCTGGAGGCCTCCCACCTGGAAGCGGCGCGGACCAACGGCGAGCTGTTCCTCTCCCTGCCGGCAAACGGTCCGGCCCGCAACTCGATCAACGAAACGGGCTCGCTGCTCCACGTCCTGTGCGGCGGCTCCTTTGAAGCAACCCACTGCCGGGGGCCGACGGCGCGGCAGGCGGAGTTCAGGACGGAGGGGTTTCTCGGCGACCGGCTGGTCGGCCTGGTGCTGATCTTCGCCGGGACGTTGGGGGCGATCCTCCTGTTCGGCTGGGTTGTCAGCCGCCTGCTTGGGGCGGCGGTGCTTGCCCTGCTTCTGCTGTTTGCCGCCCCCGCCGTCGTCGTCGCCCCGCCGCTTGGCCTTGGCGGCCGCAACCTCTTCCGCGGCTGGGCGGTGCGGCTGGCCGGGGCGCTTACCGCAAAGCTGCTTTTCTCCGTGCTGCTCGGCTGCCTGATCCTCCTGGAGCGGGCCCTTGCCGCAACGGAAGGGCTCGGCTTCTGGCTGTACTGGCTGCTTGCCGGCGGCAGCTGGTGGCTGATCTTCCTCAACCGCAACCACCTGCTTGCCGCCGCCCGCTTCGGGGAGGGCGCCCCCTGGCGGGAGGCGCTGCCTGGCGGGACGGCCGCCAAGGCGACAAGGACCGGCTTGCGCGCCGGCCGGCGGACCGCCGGGCGGATCGGCAGGGGGATCGGCGCGCTGCGGCGCAGGCGGCCGCCAGAGCAGCAGCCGCCGGCCGGAGCGCTGCCCGCCCCCCGCCCCTCCTCGCCGAAAGGCGGGGCGCCGGCCGGCAGGCCGGCCCTGCCCAAGCCGGCCAAGCGGTCCCTGGGCGAGACCCTGCTGGCCGCCGAGCTCGGCCTTGCCAGGGCCAGCGAGCGGCAGCAGGCCGCAGGCCAGCGGCGGGAGCTCCTGAAGCGGCTTGAGCGGCTCTCCGCCCAGGCGGAGCGCTCCGGGGCGGCCCTTGCCGGCGGGGGGCCGGCCGTCGTCCGCCGGGAGCGGCGGCGGGAGGCCTCCCTTGCGGTCAGGCAGCAGGCGGTGCGCAGCCGGCTTGCGGCCGCCCAGGAACGGGCGGAAAGGGCCGGGCGGTTGGCCGCTGCCAGGCGGGACGGGGAGACCGCTGCCGCCTACGACGGCTTCATCGCCCTCCAGCGGTCGCTGCCGCCGCGCGGCAGGGCGAAGGCGGGCAGAAGGCGCGCCTACAGCCGGCTTGCGCCGTTGATCGGGCTTGATCCGGACCGTTTCTCCGAGCTTGTCGGAGCGCAGCGGCTCCAGGCGATCCTGGCGATCGATCGGGTCCTTGCCGGCGCCCGGGAGCCGACGGCGCCGCTTGAGGCCAGGCCGGCCAAACCGACGTCGGGGCGGATTGCCTCCGGCTGGTTTGCCAGGGAACGGCGGCGGGAAGCGGCAAGGATGGCAAGGGGGCTGCCGGGCCTTGAAATCGAGGAGCGGATCGCCGCCGAGGAGAGCTACGCCCAGCGGCTGCGCAGGCAGCTGAGGCGCAGCGGGGGAGGGGCCGGGGCAGGGCCCCGGCCCTGATCCCGCCTAGAGGCTCACCCCAAACTTTTCGCAGCGGGGCTGGAAGGAGGGGTTTGGTTGCTGGGAGAGCCAGTTGAGGACGTCCTGAAGCGCCGGGTAGTCCTCAAACATCCCGATGTGGCCGACCGGATCGGTTGGGCACTGGTTCTGGAGGAGGATGTCCACCACGTTTTCGCCGTGCAGGAAGGCGTTGGTGTAGGGGGTGACGACCTCGTCGTGGTCGGTCTCGATCACCACGTAGTGAACCGAGGGGGCAAGCGGTTCGCCGCTGCCGAACAGCTTCTTCATGAACGCCGAGCCTTCGGCCTGTTCCGGCAGGGCCGGCGCGCCGATCGCTTCAAGGAGGAATTCAAGGCCGGAGGCAAACGGGAAGGAGCGCAGCAGGGTCACCAGGCCGCCGGAGGTCGTGCCGTGGTTGCTTGGCGCCAGGGCGACGAAGGTGTGCACCTTGCTTGCCCCGCCCAGGAAGTGGATGTAGTAGTTGGGCATCATCCCGCCCTGGGAGTGGCCGACCAGGTCGACCTGGCTTGCGCCGGTGATCGCCAACACCTTGTTGACGAAGGCCGCCAATTCTTCGGCGGAGTGGGCGATGTGGCCCAAGCCGTCGATCCGACCGCCAAGCGACAGCTGCGTTTCGCCGTAGTTGAAGGCGTAGACGCAGTAGCCGTTGTCGGCAAGCAGCGGCGAGAGGGTCACCCAGTTGTCGGCCTCGTCGGCAAGGGTTGCGTGGACGAGGACGACCGGATAGGGATGGGCGGCCGACGGTTTGCACCCGGTGTTGGCGCCGGCGACGGAGGCGGGGTGAAAGAGGGCGCCGAGCGCGCCGTCAAGGATCGCTTCGTTGCCGAAGGGCACGGGGTACTGGGCCGCAGCCACCGCCTGCCCTGCCGCAAAGGTTGCGGCAAAGGCAAGCGCCGACAAGATGACCGTGAACAACTTGCGCATCGTCTCTCTCTCCTTTCCCGAAAAACGGTTTTGTTCCCGAAAAACGGTTTTGCAACTCCCACCTGGGAAAATCGGTAGTAACCGGGGACCAGAAGGTCAACAGCCGGGGGGAAAGGTGGGCTGCAATTCCACCCCGATGGGGGGAGTTGGCCGCCTCCCGCCTCTCCCCCTCACGCTCCGTCCTATAAACGGGGGCGCTGGTTCGGGTCTGGGCGGCTGCGGTGGCCAACTTGCTCGGTTGCCGGCCGCCGTCGCCGCCTGCCTTTACCGGCCCGGCCGGTTGGTGTAAGGTTGCGCGCCGAAGCAAAGGGGCGCCAAGTGAAGCTGATCATCGGGATCGTGCGGCCGGAGAAGGCAAACGACGTGCTGGAGGCCCTCTACCGCGCCGATGTGCGGGGGGTCTCGATCAGCCGGATCCAGGGCCACGGCGGCGAGCTCGACCGGGTCGAGACCTACCGGGGCACGACGGTGAAGATGGAGCTTGCCGAAAAGGTCCGCTTTGAGATCGCCGTCTCCGACCCATTTGTCGAGCCGACGATCGAAGCGCTTCGCCAGGGCGCCCACACCGGCGAGGTCGGCGACGGCAAGATCTTCGTGCTGCCCCTGGAGCGGGCGGTCCGGATCCGCACCGGCGACACCGACGAGGACGCGGTCACCCCGGTCGGCGGATGAGCCTGCCGCTTCTCCCCGGCACAGCGGTCAGCGCCGCCGACACCGCCTGGATGCTGGTTGCCACGGCGCTGGTGCTGATGATGACCCCCGCCCTCGGCCTCTTTTACGCCGGCCTGGTACGGGCGAAGAACACCTTGAACACCTTCATGATGACGGCCGGCGCCCTCGGGGTGGTGACCGTTGCCTGGGCGCTGCTTGGCTACTCCCTTGCCTTCGACAAGGGGAACGGGTTCATCGGCGGCCTCTCCCTGGCAGCGCTCGCTCACGTCGGGTTTGCCCCCCGCCCCGGCACCGAGATCCCCCAGCTGGTCTTCTTCGCCTTCGAGGCGGTCTTCTGCATCATCACCGCGGCGCTGATCTGCGGGGCGGTGGTGGAGCGGATGCGGTTCACCGCCTTCCTTGCCTTCATGGTGATCTGGTCGCTTGCCGTCTACCCGGTGCTTGCCCACTGGGTGTGGGGCGGCGGCTGGCTTGCCCGCCACGGCGTCCTTGACTTCGCCGGCGGCGTGCCGGTCGAGATGGGCTCCGGCTTCTCGGCGCTTGCCGCCGCGCTGGCGGTCGGTCCCCGAAAGGACTACGGCCGCCAGGCGCTGCTGCCCCACAACACCGTCTACGCCCTGCTTGGCGCCGGCCTGCTTTGGTTCGGCTGGTTCGGCTTCAACGGCGGCTCCGGCTACACGGTCGGCAACCCCGGCGTCCTTGCCTTCACCAACACCCTCCTTGCCCCCGCCTGCACGCTGGTCGTCTGGTTCCTGCTCGACCTCGCCCGGGGCAGGCGGATCACCGCCGTCGGCGCCGCCACGGCGATCGTCGTCGGCTGCGTGGCGATCACCCCCGCCTGCGGCTACATCAGCCCAACCTGGGCGATGCTGCTTGGCGCGCTTGGCGCGCTGCCAAGCTACGGGCTGATCCTCTGGCGGCCGCGCACCCGGCTTGACGAGACCCTCGACGTCCTGGCGGCCCACGGTCTGGCCGGGATGACCGGGATCGTCTTCATCGGCTTCTTCGCCCAGGCCGTCTGGAACGGCAGGGCAAACGGCCTCTTCTACGGCCATCCAAAGCAGCTGCTCTGGCAGTTCATCGCCGCCATCGCCGGCCCCGCCTACGCCTTCACCGTCACCTTCATCTGCATGAAGGTTGTCGGCCTGCTCCTGCCGCTGCGCGCCAGCGACCGGGAGCAGGCCCTTGGCCTGGACGTCGTCGAACACGGAGAGGAGGCCTACACCTCGGGCGAGGGGGCGATCCTCGTCTCCCCCGAGGAGCTTGTCGGCGAGGGGCTGACCGGTTAGGATCGCCGCGATGAGCGAAGCCGTCGATTACCTGCTGGTGGGCGGCGGCCTTGCCGCCGCCACGGCCGCCGAACGGCTGCGGGCGCTGGACGGCGAGGGGTCGATCCTCTTGGTTGGCCGGGAGATCGATCCCCCCTACCACCGCCCCCCCTGCTCGAAGGGGATCCTCCAGGGCAAGGAAACGGCCGAGCAGACCTACATCCACCCGCGGGAGTGGTACGACCAGCAGCGGATCGAGCTGCTCACCAGGACCTCGGTGACCTCCCTCGACCCAAAGCGGCGGGTTGCAAGGCTCTCAAACGGCAGCGAGCTCTCCTACCGCAGCGCCCTGCTTGCAACGGGCGCAAACGTCCGCCGCCTCTCCCTCGAGGGCGGCGATCTGGAGGGGATCCACTACCTGCGCACGCTGCCGAACGCCGGCCAGATCAAGGAGGAGGCGGAGGCGGCCCAGGAGGTTGTCCTGGTCGGCGGCTCCTACATCGCCTGCGAGGTGGCCGCCTCCCTGAACGCGCTCGGCAAGCGGTGCTCGCTCGTGATGTTGGAGCGCCACCCCTTCGAACGGAGCTTCGGCGCCCGGGTCGGCGAGCGGCTTGGCGGCCTCCTTGCCGAGCACGGCATCCGCCTCTACCCCGAGCAGGAGGTTGTCGCCCTCGAGGGGGAGGGGCGGGTGAGCGCCGTGCGCACCTCGGCCGGCAAGCGGATCGCCGGCGAGCTGGTGGTGATCGGCGCCGGCGTCGTCCCGGAAATGCGGCTTGCCCGCGCCGCCGGGATCGAGCCGGGGGAGCTTGGCGGGGTGCCGGTCGATTCGAAGCTGCGCACCGCTCACCCCGACCTTTACGCCGCCGGCGACATCTGCGAGTTCCCCTCGCCCTTCCACAACCGCAGGCTGCGGCTTGAGCACTGGGACGTCGCCTACAACCAGGGGGCGGTTGCCGCCGAGAACATGGCCGGCGGGGAAAGCGACTACGCCGTCCTGCCCTACTTCTTCTCAGACCTCGCCGACTTCGCCGCGTTGGAGTACGTCGGCCCGGCCCTCTCCTGGGAGGAGGAGCTCGAGCGGGTCCTTGCCCCCAACCGGTTCACCACCTACTACCTCGCCGACGGCAGGGTCGTCGGCGCCCTTGCCGTCGGCGAGCCGGAGGCGATCGCGCTGGCCCGCCTTTTGATCGAGCGGCAAACGGTCCTGGAGGAGCGGCTGCGCCGGGAGCTTGCCGACCCCGATACCCCTCCGCAGGCCGTCCGGGAACGGCTTGAGGAAGGCTAGCCGGCCCGGTGGGCGCCGGGCTGCCAAAGCTCGGTCTGCCCCTCGGCGGCCGCCCTGGCGAGGATGAACAGCAGGTCGGAGAGCCGGTTGAGGTAGCGGATCACCTCCGGGTTGACCCCCTCCACCGCCAGCGTCCGCCGCTCCGCCCGGCGGCAGACGGTCCGCGCCAGGTGGAGGTGGGCCGCCGCCTGGCCGCCGCCGGGGATCACAAAGGAGCGCAGCGGCGGCAGCTTGCCGTTGACCAGGTCGCAGGTCTCCTCAAGCCACTTGGTGTACTCGGCGCCCACCCGCAGCGGCTGGGACTTGCGGACGGCCTGCGGCGGCAGGCAGAGGTCGGCGCCGACGTCGAAGAGGTCGTTTTGGATCCGCTCGATGTACTCCCGCAGCTGGGCGGGCAGGTCGGGCTGGACCTTGACCAGGCCCAAGGTCGCGTTCAGCTCGTCGACGGTGCCGTAGGCCTCGACGCGGGGGTCGGTCTTCGGCACCCTGCTCATGTCGCCAAGGTGGGTTTTGCCGTCGTCGCCCAGGCGGGTGTAGATCCGGGTGAGGTTGACGGTCACGGCCCTCAGTCTGGCAGAGCCGGGGGTCAGCCGCCATCGGCTGCGCGGATCGGGTAGTTTGCCGGCCCGATGCGGCTTGGCATCCCAAAGGAAAGGCGGGCCGGCGAGGCCCGGGTCGCCCTTGTCCCGGAGGTGGTCCAGCGGCTTGCCGCCCGCAACCTTGAGGTGCTTGTCGAGCGGGGCGCCGGCGAGGGGGCGCTGATCGCCGACTCCGCCTGGGAGCAGGCGGGCGCAACGCTGTGCGACGCCGCCCAGGCCCTTGCCGCCGAGATCGTGGTGAAGGTCTCGCCGCCCGATCCGCAGGAGGTCCGCTCCTACCGCAAGGGCGCGCTGGTGGTCGGCTTCCTCGGGCCGCTCACCAACCCGCAGACGACCCGCGCCCTTGCCGAGGCGGGGGTGACCGCCCTGGCGATGGAGGCGATCCCAAGGATCTCCCGGGCCCAGGCGATGGACGCCCTCTCCTCCCAGGCGAACGTCGCCGGCTACAAGGCGGCGCTGCTTGCCGCCCAGGAGCTCGGCCGGTTCTTCCCGATGATGATGACCGCCGCCGGCACCGTGCCCCCCGCCAAGGTGCTGGTGCTTGGCGCCGGGGTGGCCGGGCTGCAGGCGCTTGCCACCGCCCGGCGGCTTGGCGCCCGGACCACCGGCTACGACGTCCGTCCCGAGGTCGAGGAGCAGGTCCGCTCCCTTGGCGCCGACTGGCTTGACCTTGGCGTCGTCGCCGTCGGCGAGGGCGGTTACGCCCGGGAGCTGACGGCCGAGGAGCGGGCCCGCCAGCAGGAGGCGCTCACCGAGGCGATCAAGGCCTTCGACGCGGTGATCACCACCGCCCAGGTCCCCGGCCGCCCGGCGCCAAGGCTGGTCAGCGCCGAGGCGGTGAAGGGGATGAAGGCAGGCTCGGTGGTTGTCGACCTGGCCGGGGAAGGCGGCGGCAACTGCGAGCTTTCCGAGCCGGGCAAGACCGTCGTCAGGGAGGGGGTGAGGATCGTCGCGCCGCTCAACCTGCCTTCCCAGATGGCCGAGCACGCCTCGATGCTGTTTGCCCGCAACGTCCAGGCGCTGCTGGAGCTGATCGTCGATGGGGAGGGGAAGCTCAACCTGGACTTCGACGACGAGATCGTCGCCGGCGCCTGCGTGGTCCGGGAGGGGGAGATCGTCCACGAGGGCGCCAGAAAGGCCGTTGAACAGGAGGGCAGATGATCGCGACCACCCTGACCACCAACCTCGCAATCCTCGCCTTGGCCGGCTACCTCGGCTTCGTGGTGATCTCGAAGATCCCCAACACCCTGCACACGCCGCTGATGTCGGGGACCAACGCGATCCACGGGATCGTCCTGCTCGGGGCGCTGGTCCTGCTCGGCTACGAAGCGGCCGGCTTCCACACCGGGCCGGGCCTCGACGGCTTCAGCAAGGCCCTTTTGACGATCGCCGTCGCCTTCGGGACGATCAACATCGTCGGCGGCTTCCTGGTCACCGACCGGATGCTTGAGATGTTCAAGCGCAAGCCGGATGCCAAGGAGCAGGCCAAGGAGGACGGCAAGCGGTGAGCGCCCTGCCGGCAACGGTCTTCCTCCAGGCCCCCTCCTTCCGCTACTGCCTGTACATCGTCGCCTTCCTGCTGATGATCCAGGGGCTGCGCGGCCTGGCCGGTCCCCGCACGGCGGTGCGGGGCAACCGGATCGCTGCGGTGGGGATGGCCGTTGCGGTAATCGCCACCCTGCTCGACCCCAAGGAGGGTAACTGGGGCCTGATCGCCGCCGGGATCGTCGTCGGCACCTTGATCGGGGTGCCGGCGGCCCGGAAGGTGAAGATGACGGCGATGCCGCAGATGGTCGCCCTCTTCAACGGCGTCGGCGGCGGGGCGGTGGCGTTGATCTCCTGGGTCGACTACCGCAGCCACGGCTCAAGCTACGCCACCCACTGCGTTGTCGCCCCCCGGGCGCTCACCCCCCACGTGCTTGCCAACTACGCCCTCGCCCACCAGCTGTGCAACCTGCACGCCGGCGTGGGGGTGCAAGTCGCCGGCGTTGCCACCTACGTCGCCCTCTTCTCCGTCGCCGGGGCGATCATCGGCTCGATCTCCTTCTGGGGCTCGAACATCGCCTTCGGCAAGCTCCAGGAAATCCTCCCCGGCCGGCCGATCACGCTTGGCCGCCTCCAGCAGCCGATCAACGTCCTACTGCTGCTTGCCGCCCTTGCCGCCGGCGGGGCGCTGGTCGACGGCGTCCACTCCGAACTGCTGTTCATCGGCATGCTCGTCGCCGCGGCGCTGCTTGGCAACTTCGTGGTGCTGCCGATCGGCGGCGCCGACATGCCGGTGGTGATCGCCCTGCTCAACGCCTTCACCGGGGTCTCGGCGGCGGCGACCGGAATGGCCCTGAACAACCCGGCGATGATCGTCTTCGGGATGATGGTTGGCGCCTCCGGCTCGATCCTCACCAAGCTGATGGCCGACGCGATGAACCGCTCGATCCCCGCGATCATCGCCGGCGGCTTCGGCGGCGGCGCCGAAGTGGCGGCGGCCGTCGCCGACGGCAAGGTCGGCTCCGTGCGCTCGATCAGCGCTGCCGACGCGGCGATCCAGCTCGCCTACGCCAACTCGGTGGTGATCGTCCCCGGCTACGGGATGGCCGTCGCCCAGGCCCAGCACGCCGTGCGGGAACTGGCAAGCGAGCTTGAAAAGCGGGGGGTCGAGGTGAAGTACGCGATCCACCCGGTGGCCGGCCGGATGCCGGGCCACATGAACGTGCTGCTTGCCGAGGCAGACGTCCCCTACGACCAGCTCAAGGAGATGGAGGAGATCAACCCCGAGTTCCCCCGCACCGACGTCTCGCTGGTGATCGGCGCCAACGACGTCACCAACCCGGCGGCCAAGAACAACCCCTCCTCCCCCCTCTACGGGATGCCGATCCTTGAAGTCGCCGAGTCGCGGGCGGTGATCGTGATCAAGCGCTCCCTCAACCCCGGTTTCGCCGGGATCGACAACGAGCTCTACTACGACCCGAAGACCTCGATGCTGTTCGGCGACGCCAAGCAGGCGGTCAGCGAAATCGTCGCCGCGCTCGCCGAGGTCTGAGAAGCCACCGGTTCGCGAGCCCCGGACCCCCAGGCCAACGGCGGCCGGGCGGTCTATGCTGCGGCCGTGATCCCCCGTTTGCAGGCGCTGAGGACCCTTGCCGAGGAACGGTTCGACGTGGTGGTGGTCGGCGGGGGGATCACCGGCGCCGGCGTCGCCTTCGATGCCGCCAGCCGCGGCTACTCGGTGGCGCTGATCGAGCGGTCCGACTACGCGGCCGGCACCTCCAGCCGCTCCTCGAAGCTGGTCCACGGCGGGCTGCGCTACCTCCAGAACTTCGACCTCGGCCTCGTCCGGGAGGCGCTCCTGGAGCGGCGGCTGATGGTCAAGCTTGCGCCCCACCTGGTCAAGCCGCTGCCCCTTGTCGTCGCCGCCTTCGGCCGCTCCCGGCCGGACCGGCTGGTGGGCGTCGGCCTCAACCTCTACGACGTGATGGCCGTTGAGCCGGTGCGGCTGCGCGGTCGCCGCCAGCGGGGCAGGCGGGCGGCCCAGGCCGTGCTTGCTGCGCCGGCGGAGACCGAAGCGGAGTGGAGCCCCAGCCGCCACCGGCTGATCGACGGCGAGGAGGTGCTGCGGCTGCTGCCGGCGCTTGCCGGCAGGAAGCCAAGCGGCGGCTACCTCTTCTACGACTGCCAGACCGACGACGTCCGGCTGGTGCTCACCGTCCTTGCCGAGGCGGAACGGTTTGGGGCGATCTGCGCCAACCGGCTGGAGGCCGTCGGCCTGCTCGAGGAGGGGGGCCGGGCGCGGGGGGTGGTGGCCCGCGACCTGGAGGGAGGTGAGACCGTTGAGATCCGCGCCGCCAACGTGGTGAACGCAACCGGCGTCTGGGCCGACCGGCTGCGGCCCAGCGAGCTGCGCGACGAGGCCGAGCTGCCGCGGATCCGGCCCAGTCGGGGGACCCACATCGTCTTTCCGGCAGCGGTCCTGCCGCTCCTCGGCGGGGCGATCGTGCCGGCCGCCGGCAACCGGACGATCTTTGCCCTGCCCTGGCTTGGCGCCACCCTGATCGGCACCACCGACAACGACTACGAGGGCCCCCTCGACCACGTCGCCCCGGAGATCTCCGAAATCGACTACCTGCTGGAGGCGACCAACGAGTTCTTCGCCACCAGCCTGGGGCCGGAGGAGATCGCCGGCTGCTACGCCGGCGTGCGGCCGCTGATCTCCTCGGCAGACGCCAAGCGCTCGGTCGACATCTCCCGCAAGGCCGAGCTCTACGAGACCTCCAGCGGGATGTTGACGATCACCGGCGGCAAGCTGACCACCTGGCGGCGGATGGCAAAGCAGACCGTCGACCGGCTCGTCGAACGGGAAGGCCGCTACGCCCCCTGCCGCACCCACGAGATCCCGCTGGGCCGGCCGGTCAACCCCCGCTCCCTGCCGAAGGTCCCGGGGGTGGCGGAAGCAAGCTACTCCCACCTCGCCTGCCGCTACGGCCGCACCGCCCGGGAGGTCCTTCGGCTGGTCAAGGAGCGGCCGGAGCTTGGCGAGCCGATCCTGCCCGGCCACCCCGACATCCTTGCCGAGGCCGTCTACGCCGTCCGCTGCGAGCAGGCAAGCGCGCTTGCCGACCTGCTGCTGCGGCGGACGAGGCTGGGGCTGCTTGACGCCAGGACGCTCCTCGACGGCGGCGAGGGGGCGAACCTGAAGGGGCCGTTGCGCCGCCGGCGGGCTCCGGGCCGGGCGGCGCTGCGCCGGCTGGCTGAGGTGGCCGGCAGGGAGCTTGGCTGGTCCCGGCGGCGGCGGGAGCAGGAGATCGCGCGGTTCTACGCCGAGGCGCGCGCCGAGGGCCTGCTGGTCGAGCTGCTGGAGAGCTAGGGCCTCGCGGCCGGGCAGCGCTCGGTTAGGATCTTGGCCAAAGGAGCGACAGGAAGAGGTAAAAGATGGCAGTCTTGGACCGCGCAGAGCTTGAGGCAAGCCCGCTTGCCGACCTGCACGCGATCGCCCGGGAGATGGGGATCGACGGCTACCGCCTCCTGCCCAGGGAGGAGCTGATCACCGCGATCCTCGCCGGCGGCGCTGTGACCGCCCGGGACCTGCGGGAGCGGGCTGCAGCCGTTCGCGACGACGACCTCGAGCCGCTTGAGGCAACGGCCAAGCCGCGCAGGCGCAGCAGCCGCAAGCGCGGCGGCGAGCGGCAGCGGGAGGCCAAGCAGCCGGAGCGGGAGGGGGGCTTGAAGGGGGGCGAAGTGATCGAGGGCAAGCTTGCCCTGCGCGCGAAGGGCGGCGGCGAGCTCCAGGTCCAGCGGGACGGCCGGACCTACAAGGTGCTGATCGCCCCCTCCCAGATCAAGCGGTTTGAGCTGAAGGAGGGCGACAAGGTGGCGGGCCCGATCCGCCGCCGCAAGGGCCAGGGCTTTGCCCTGGTGCGGGTGGAGCGGATCAACGGCGTGGCCGCCGAGGAGGCCGTTGCGCCGCCCCAGCAGGAGCGCCGCAAGGCCGGCCCGGCCTTCCCGGAACGGCTCCTCTCCCTGCCGGGCTCAGACGCGCTGATCGGGGAAGTGGAAGCGCTTGCGCCGCTTGGCTTCGGCTCCCGGGCGCTGATCGTCGGTCCAACCCGCAGCGGCAAGAGCGAGCTGCTGCTGCGGCTGGCGAAGGGCCTTGCCGGCGCCAAGGAGCCGGCGCCGGTCGTCGTGCTCTGCGGCGTGCGGCCGGAGGAGCTCGCCCAGTGGCGGGAGCTTGGCGTCGAGCTTGCGGCCGAGCTCACCCTGGACGCGCCGGTGAAGGAGCGGCTGGCCGCCCTCCAGGCTGCCCTTTCAGCGGCCGAGCAACGGCGCCGCCAGGGCCAGCACGTTGCCGTCCTAATCGACACGCTTGACGGTTTGGAGGCCGAGCAGTGCCGTCAGATCCTCGCCAAGGCGCGCAACGAAGCGGGCAGCGGCTCCCTGACCGTCGTTGCCACCGCCCGGCAGCCGTTTGGCGGCGAGACCACGGTGATCGCGCTCCGTCCAGACCTGGAGCGGCCCCAGCTCGACCCCGTGCACAGCGGGACGCTGAAGGTCGAGCTGCTGGTCGGTCCCCAACGGGCCGCCGAGATCGCCAGGACCCGTCAGCGGCTGCTCAAGCGCCGCCGCTCCCTGCTTGCGCGGCTGTTTGGCCGCTAACGGCGGGGGCGGTAGGCGACCCGCCCCCAGGAGGGCGGCTTGGCAAGCTCGATCGGCTCCTCGGGCCGGTCCGGTTCGATGTAGTGGAAAGAGCCGGTCCGCTCGTCGAAGCGAACGGCAAGCTCCCCCTCCCGCACCCGCTGGTCAAGCCAGGCGGAGCGGAAGATCAGCCGGCGCAGCCAGTGGACGAGGGAGCGGGAGGCCGGCCCCACCAGTTCCGGCCAGCAGTCCTGGACGTGGCGGCCGAAGGGGGAGAGCGGGCGCTCGATCCGGCCGTTGACGGTGAGGTTGACGAGGTCTTCCCGCTCCCGCTGATCGAGCGTCCCGGCGATCAGCGAGAGGGCGCGGGCGGCCTGCTCGCACCGCTCGGTGAAGTCCCGCTCGTTGAAGGTGAACCGCAGCGGGCCGTACTCCAGGACGAAGTCCCTGCCGGAGTCGTAGTTTCCCCTGCGCGTCCCTTGCTTCACCTTGCTTCCTGTCTCGGTTGGCTGCCGGTGGGTTGGCAAAACGCGTCGCCATCCTAAGCGGAATTCCTGCCGCTCCGCCGATCTGCACGAGATCTTGCAGGCCCGCCTAGGGGGAGAGCGCGATCGCGGCCGCGGTCCGCAGGACCGGGCCGCTGCGGGCCACCCCGATCGCAAGCGTTGAGAGGGCGTAGAGCCGTTGGAGCAGCCCCGCGGTGGCCGGGTTGCCGTTTGCGCCAAGCAGCCCGAGGACGGCGGTCAGCTGGGGGAAGGCGAGGTAGGCGCGGGGCGAGAACCCTTCGCCGAGCTGGGCGACGGCCTGGCGGAAGGTTGCCGAGGCGCCAAGCGTCCCCTGCGGGGAGAAGGTCGACTGGAGGGGGTCGGCGCCAAGGCCGGCGACGAACCTGCCGTCGCCTGCCGCCACCTGCAGCCCGCCGGGCAGGCCGTTCAGGGGCAGGGAGATGGCGGGGGAGACCGGGCTCTGCGGATCGGGCCTGACGTTGTAGCCGCTTTCGGAGAGGATCGAGCCCAGCCGGCCGACCGCCTTCTTCGCCGCCCCTTCGCTGCGGGCGGCCACCACCAGCCCGCCGTTCAGTTCGGTGAGCGCCGAGCCGGCGATGTAGAGGGCGGCCGGCCCAAGCCAGCCCTGCAGCGCCGCCGCCAGCGCGCCGCCGTGGCCCTCAAGGGCGCGAACGACCTGGGAGAGGGGGTTGGTGAGGCCGGAGAGGACGCCGCCGAAGGCGGCGCCGGCCGCCTCCAGCAGGCCGGTCAAGGTCGGGTTGGGCGGCTTTGGCAGGGAGAGCAGTTCGCTGATCAGCGGGGCGGCAAGCTCGCTTTTGTGGATCCCATCGGGCAGGTTTTCAAGGGCGAGGGCAAGCCAGGCCGTTTCGGGAAGCCCGGCGAGGAGCTCGGCCGTGGCCGCGGCCGTTTCCGTTTCCTGGGCGGTCGGCGGATCGCTGGCCAGCGGGTAGCGGTCGACCTCCAGCCGCAGCTGGCCGGTCGTCACCGAGAGGGCGAGGTAGGCGGCGGTGCCGGGGGGGCCGATCAGCCGCTGCAGGTAGCCGGGCGGTTCCCGCCTGGGGCCACCCGGCGCCGAGGGGGCCGGGTTGGGAAGCAGCAGGTAGGCGTCAACCAGCGCCGGAGGGGCGGTCGTGCGCAGCCGGCCGAAGGCGGCGGCGCCGCGCAGCGAGCGGCCGTCGACCAGCGCTTCAACGGAGCGCTCCACCCCGAACAGGTTGCCGATCACCAGGTAGCCGCGAAAGACGGTGCCGGCTTCGCCGTTTGGCAGGGCGGTCAGCCGGGCGCCGAGGAAGCCAAGCGAGCGCGCCTGCCTGCCGCCGGCCGAGCGGAGGTAGGCGCGCAGGGCGGGGGCGTTTGCGGCGTCGAAGACGACGGCGCCCGGCGGCGTGCCGGCCTTGGCGAAGGGCGACCCGCCGAAGGCGGCGCGCAGCTGGGCGAGGAGCCGCTGGGGCGAGCCGTTCCGTTCCTCCAGGGCCGGCAGTTCGGCGAGATAGAGGCCAACCTTCCGTCCGATCAGCTGGCTGAGCTGGCCGCCCTTTGGCGCCCGGCCGCCAAACCGCAGCAGCGACTGCAGCCGGGCAAGCGGCCTGCCGTCGCCAAGCAGCCTGGAGCCGACCACGGAGACGGCGTGCCGTTCGGCTGGCGGCGGCTGGATCGTCGCTTCAAGGTAAAAGGGGGCGGCAGCCGGCACGGCCGCCGCCGGATCGAGCGACGGGGGCGCCGTCGAGCCGCAGCCGGCGCAGAGGCCGACCGTTGCCGCCAACACCGCTGTCGCCCCGAAGCGACGCACCATCGGCAGCGTACAGGCGATCGGCGAAAACCGCCGCTGCACGAGCGCGCCCAAACCGGCAGGTTGCAAGCAGGCTTGCTTGCAGTTTCGGCGCAAGCCCGGCCAATTCCGGAAAAAGTCCTGATTTGCAGGGAAAAAGGCTTTGGCCACGCCCCTGGCGGCGGGCTGCAAGCCGATCTGCGCTGTGCCTTGGTGGGAAAAAATGTGCTCAGAGGGTTGCTTTGTGGGAAAAAGTGGGCTAGAGTGGCGCCGTCGAGCCCGGGTGGAGGGGCTCCTCCCACCCCTCCATCCGGGCTCACCAGCCAACAGATGCGATGGCCTTCCGCGGCGTTTTCGAGCACACCCTGGACGCGAAGAAGCGGCTCACCCTGCCGCGCCCCTACCGCAACTGGTTCAGCGAGGGGGTGGTGTTAGCGATTCCCCCCGACCTCAAGCCCTGCATCTGGATCGCCAGGCCGGCCGACTACGAGGCCTACACGCAGGCCGCCCTCGCCGAGCTTTCCCCGCTCTCCTCGCGCAGGCTTGAGCTGGAAAGGTTCTTCTTCGGCAACAGCCACGACGCCGCGCTCGACGGAAGGGAACGGCTTATGCTGCCGACGCCGCTGATCGCCCACGCCAAGCTGAAGGAGCGAGTGCTGATCGTCGGCGCCGGACAGCGGCTGGAGTGCTGGGACCCCGAGGAGTGGCATCGCTACCGGCCCGACCTGTTCAGCGGCGCCCAGGAGCTGACCGGTGGTGCGTGAGCGGACAAGCAGGTGCGCCGGCGCTGCCCGCAGGCGGCGGGAGGAGGTTCGCGCGGCCCGCGCAAGGCTCCGGGCCTGCCCCCAGCGGCCCGGCCATCAGCCGGTGCTCCTCGCCGAGCTGCTCGACCTGCTCTCCCCAAAGCCCGGCGAGGTGGCCGTCGACTGCACCTTCGGCTTCGGCGGCCACGCCGAGGAGGTGGCCGCCCGGCTTGGCCCGGAGGGGACGCTGATCGCAATCGATCGGGACCCGCTTGCCGAGCGGCGGTTCGCAGAGCTGCAGGGGCGGCTCCCCTGCCGGGGGCGGTTCATCAGGGCGACCTTCAGCGAGGGGCTGCGCCGCCTCCTCGAGGAGGGCCTGCAGGCCGACCTCGTCTACTTCGACCTCGGCCTCTCCTCCCTGCAGCTGGAGGGCTCGCGCGGCTTCTCCTACACCCAGGACGGCCCGCTTGACATGCGGATGGATCCCGACCAGGAGCTAACCGCGGAGCGGATCGTCAACACCTACCCGCTCTCCCAGCTTGTCGAGATCCTCCGCCGCTACGGCGAGGAGCGGCACGCGACCCGGATCGCCCGGGCGATCGTCGCCAACCGGCCGATCCAGCGCACCGCGGAGCTTGCCGAGGTGGTTGCCGCCGCGCTGCCGGCACCGGCCAGGTTTGGCTCCGGCCATCCGGCCAAGCGGACCTTCCAGGCGCTGCGGATCGCGGTCAACGGCGAGCTGGAGGAGCTGGAGCAGGCGCTGCCCCTTGCCTGGCGGCTGCTGCGCGTTGGCGGCCGGGCGGCGGCGATCTCCTTCCACTCCCTGGAGGACAGGACCGTGAAGCGGTTCTTCGCCGACCTGGCGAAAGGCTGCACCTGCCCGCCGGAGCTGGGAGCCTGCGTCTGCGGCCGCAAACCGCAGGCAAGGCTGCTTGCCCGCCGGGCGGTCGTTGCCGGCAGCCTCGAGCTGCAGCGCAACCCCCGCGCCGCCTCGGCAAAGCTGCGGGCGGCCGAAAAGGTGGCGGAGGAGGGGTGATGGCGGCCCGCGCCCAAGCAAGACGCCAGACCGCGCCGGCCCCCTGGCAGCTTCCCTACCACCGCCGGGTCTCCGGCCCCAGCCGCGCCAGCCAACAGCAGCGGCGCAGCGCCAAAGCGACGCGGCCGGCGGTTGCGGGCAGGGCGCTCATCGGCCTGATCGCACTGCTGGTCCTCGGCGTCGTTCTCCTTCAGGTCGAGGTGCTGCGGGTCAACGCCCAGCTCGGCAGGGAGCTTGCCAGACGGCAGAGCCTGAGCCGCGCCGTGGTCGGCCTGCAGGCGGAAGACTCCGCCCTCTCGGCGCCGGCCCGGGTTGCCGCCGAGGCGCAGCAGCTTGGGATGGTGCCGATTGGCGAAGGGGCGGCCACCTTCCTCGATCCCTCCCCCTCTCAACTGGAAGCCGCAATCGCCCGGCTGCGCGGCCCGGCTGGGCGCAGCGAAGGGGAAGGAAGCGGTGGCGGTCCTTGAACGGCGGCTTGGCCTCCTGTTCCTGGCCTTTGCAGCTTGCCTTCTGGCCGCCTTCGTGCGGGCTGGCTACCTGGCGGTGATCAAAGGTCCCGCCCTGCGCAAGGTGGCCGTTGCCGAGCACGTCGAGGTTGAAGCGGTCCCGGCGCTGCGGGGGGCGATCCTCGATCGGGACGGTCAGCAGCTCGCCCTCTCCCTGCCGGCGGAGCGGATCGTCGCCGACCCCTACCTGATCAAGGACCCGCAGGCCGTTGCCGGAGCCCTTGCCCCCTACCTTGGGGAAAGCCCCCAGGCGCTCGCCGAAAGGCTCTCCCGCCCGACCGGCTACGTCGTCCTTGCCCCGGCCCTTGAAGCGGCCACGGCCGAAAAGGTGCTCTCCCTGAACCTGCCCGGAATCGAAGGGCAGCCGGTCCAGCGGCGGGTCCACCCCCGGGGCGGGCTTGCAGCCCAGCTGCTCGGCGCGCTTGGCAGCGAAGGGGAGGGGCTCTCCGGCCTTGAACTCGCCTACAACGCCCAGCTTGCCGGCGTCTGGGGCCGCAGGAGGGTGGTGCGGGACGGCCTTGGCGCGCCGATCTCGATTGAAACTGAGCGGCCGGCGCGGCCCGGCGAGGCGCTCACCTTGACGCTTGACGCCAACATCCAGCAGCGCACCGAAGAAGTGCTTGCCGCCGATGCCGCCGTCTTCCACCCCAAACGGGCCTGCGCCCTGGTCGCCTCGGTGGAAACGGGGAAGCTGCTTGCCGTTGCCAGTTGGCCGCCGGCAAACCTTGAAGCAACGGCCTCCCTGACCCCCGAAGCCCTCTTCGACCAGCCGTTCTCCCTCAACTACGAACCGGGCTCGACCTTCAAGGTGGTGACGATCGCCGGCGCCCTTGAAGAGGGATTGGTCACCCCGGAAACGACATTTGAAATCCCCGAAGCAATTGAAATGGGCGGACATCTGATCCACGACGCCGAGTCCCATCCAACGGAAGACCTCACGGTCAGCCAGATCCTCGCCCGCTCCTCGAACGTCGGGGCGGTGAAGATCGCGGCGCTGCTTGGCCCCAACTCCTTCTACAACTGGGCGCGCCGGTTCGGGTTTGGCGCCCCGGTTGGCACCGGCGTGCCCGGCGAAGAAAGCGGGGTGATGCCGCCGCCCCAAACCTACACCGGCTCCTCGATGGGCAACCTGCCGTTCGGCCAGGGGGAGATGGTCACCCCGATCCAGCTGCTTGCCGCCTACGAGGCGATCGCCGACGGCGGGATCTGGCGCACCCCCCAACTGGTTGAACGGATCGGCGGGCGGCCGGTCCCGCCGCCCCCCGGGCGGCGGATCATCTCCACGCAGGTTGCCGAAGAGCTCCAGCAGATGCTCAAAGGGCCGCTCCAGCCGGGCGGAACTGCAGCGGAGGTCTCGATCCCCGGCTACGAACTGGCCGGCAAGACCGGCACTGCGGAACTGGTCAACCCGGAAACCGGCACCTACTCCAAGAGCAGGTTCATCGCCTCCTTCGTCGGCTTCGCCCCGGTGCGCAACCCGAAGGTGCTTGCCCTGGTTGTCGTCGACGAACCCTCCAGCGGCTCGATCTACGGCGGCCAGGTGGCCGCCCCGGCCTGGGGGGAGATCGTCTCCTTCGCCCTCTCCTACCTCGGCGTGCCGCCAAGCGGCTAAAGGCGGATCCGCTCGCTGGTGATCAAGGTCTGGCTGTCGGGGAGGTGGAAGTAGGTTGCCGGGTCGGCGGCGTTGCGGGCAAGGAAGAGGAACAGCTTCTTGCGCCAGGGGGCGAGGCCGGGGGCGCGGGTGGGCGTGATCGTGATCTTGGAGAGGAAGTAGGTTGCTTCCCTCAGCTGCTCCTCGCTGCAGCCAAGCAGACGGGCGTTTTCGGCAAGGGCCGCCGGGACGTCGGTGCGGTCGCGGTAGCCGAACCGCAGGGCAAGGCGGGTGATCCGCTCCGCCGTCTGGCCGAGCGGGTCGCCGGTTGCGCCGGAGTAGAGCAGGCTCGGTTCGATGTGAAGGCGGTGCTCCCTGGGGACGTGGGGAACCCGCTCGATCCGCACCGCCACGATCAGCAGGTGGTCGTGGAGGACGTGGTTGTGGCGGACGTTGGCCGAGAGGGCAAGCGGCGTGGAGTCGAGGTTCGGGTTGAGGAAGACCGCGATCCCGGGGACGAAGGTGAGCGGCAGGTGACGTCCGCTTACCTGCTCGATGAAGTCGTGGAGCCTGCCCTCAAGCGCCTCACGCTTGGCCGTGACGATTCGCCGGCCGCGGTCCCAGGTGGTGAGCATCGTGAAGACAACGGCGCCGCTTGCCAGGGGCAGCCAACCGCCGTGGGTGATCTTGTCGAAGTTGGCGGTGAAGAAGGCGAGGTCGAAGGGGACTAGCAGCCCGGCGCCGAGGTAGACGAGCAGTCGGTTGGTCCGCCACAGCAGGCGGGCGACGGCGAAGAAGATGATCGTGGTGGTGACAAACGTTCCGGTCACCGCGATGCCGTAGGCGGAGGCAAGGGCTTCGGAGCTGCCAAAACCGACGACGATTGCAAGCACCTCGACGAACAGGACGGCGTTGATCGCCGGGACGTAGATCTGGCCGATCTGCTCCTCGGAGGTGTGGCGGATGCTCAGGCGGGGCAGCAGTCCCTGCTGGACGGCCTGCTGGGCGACCGAGAACATCCCCGAGATCACCGCCTGGGAGGCGATCACCGTTGCCGCGGTGGCAAGGAAGACCATCGGCAGCTGGGCCCAGGCCGGCAGGACGAGGTAGAAGGGGTTGGAGATCCCCTTCGGATCGCGGAGCAAAAGGGAGCCCTGGGCCATGTAGTTGAGGATCAGGGCCGGGTAGACGATGAAAAACCAGGCGCGGCTGATCGGGGAGCGGCCGAAGTGGCCGATGTCGGCGTAAAGGGCCTCGGCGCCGGTGACGGCAAGGACCACCGCGCCGAGGGCGAAGTAGGCGTGGATCCCGTGGTGGACGAAGAAGGAGATGCCGTAGCTGGGCGAGAGGGCGCGGAGGATCTGGGGATGGGGGACAAGCTCGCCGATCCCAAACAGGGCGAGCGTGAGGAACCAGCCAAGCATCACCGGCCCGAACAGCCGGCCGACGCTGTGGGTGCCGAACCGCTGGAGCGCGAAGAGCGCGGCCAGCACCACCGCCGCGAGCGGCACGACCGCCTTCGCCAGGGCGGGGGCGGCAACCTTCAACCCTTCGACGGCCGATAGCACCGAGATCGCCGGCGTGATCGCCCCGTCCCCGGAGAACAGCGAGGCGCCGAGAACCCCAAGCATGATCAAGAAGGGGACGACCCTCACACCCCGCAACCTCGGGTTGCGCAGCAGCGAGGCAAGCGCCAGCACCCCGCCCTCGCCGTGGTTGTCGGCGCGCATCACCAGGCCGACGTACTTGACCGAGACGGTGATCGTCAGCGTCCAGAAGACCAGGGAGATCGAGCCGTAGATGTCGCTTGCCACCGGCCGGATCGCGTGGCCGTTGCCGGTGAAGATCGTCTGGACGGTGTAGAGGGGGGAGGTGCCGATGTCCCCGAAGACGACGCCAAGGGCGCCGATCATCAGGGCAAGCGCCGCCCCCTTGGGCGGTCCCAGGCGGGGAAGCTCCGGCGGTTCAAGCGCCTGGGCGGGCGTCGGTACGGAGGCTTTTGCCATCGGCGCTGAACTTAGCGGCTTCGGCGGTGGCGGAAGCTGGCGGCGGGCGGAGCCTTGGCTGGGGGCTGCACCGCTTCAGACGGGGCGCGCTCGCGGTTTGGCGCAGTTGGCCGCGTTCCTGGGGCGCTCCGATCATGAGGCTCGCGACGTCCCCGACGGGTTTGGTGGGCGGCTGGTCCCCCGCGTGCGGGGAACCGCCGGCGCCGATCGGGGAAGGCCTCCTGTTGGGACGCGCTTGGGGACGTGCTTACGGGTACCGACCCTCGACCTTGGTTTCGCCGACCGGCCAAACCGGGGAGGTGCCACCCCAGCGCTCCATTTTCAAGGGGGCAGGCTTGCAAGCTCTCTGCAGGGTACGCCCGGAGGGAGAGGAGGATTGTGGTGAAAAGACCGGCGCACCTTATGTTCTCGGTGGCAGAGGCGCTGCTTCACGCTTAGCTGAAAGTGACATCAGCCTGATCTTTCCAGTTAAAAAGCTGGACCACGAGAGCGGCAAAAATAAGGTAAAGCAGACTCACAAGGGTCCCAGCCGGAGGCTCTGTCAGACAATCTGTGTATGCACCGACCGGCATTGCGATTGCAAAACCGATCGATACACTGCGCTGATGCGCCTTGCCACCAGGTGGTCGTGCGACAGGTGCGCGGCTAAAAGACCAGGGGACAAGAGGCGCTGGTCGGTCAACAGCCGCGTCGCTTCAACTCGCGCAGCTGCCGTTCCCAGGGACTGTTCTGTCGGATCGTCTCGAGGATCGCCAGACCACGCGCCACCTCGGTCTTGGTGAGCAGCGGTATGGCACCCGCGTTCGCCGCCTGCATTGCGAAGTACGAGCCAGGTGCAACATTAAGCACTTCGTTTGCAGTCCTGGCGAGCGCCGCTCTTTCCTGCTGAGATGCAGCCTCAGCCTGACGGTTGGTGATCAGCCGCAGTGTAAGTTCGGGTTCCGGGCCAAACATTAGTTTCTCCTTCCCAGAGTTGTGATAGAAAATTTGTATGGTCAGGTTTTTGACCTAGCGCTTATTATAGCGGGAGGCCGCGATTTTTTAAGTGGTAAATGAGAACTGTTCCTCAACTTGTGGGGGGCGTGGCCGTTGCGGCAGAGCGTCGCCGGTGGTTGGGTTTCGTCTGCACCGCACCTGTTTCTCCGGGAGTCTCCAGCACGGCTTGGCGAAGGGAGTGTCCCGGGCGGCTTTCGATTCCAGATCATCAGTGGAAAGCGGTTGGCCGCCCCCGCGCCGGCAGCTGCGAGCGGGTTTCGCAGCAGCTGAGGTGCCTCGGGCCTGGAGGTCAACGGCCGCTCCGTCGGTTGCGTGAGCTGCCGCGGGGCGCTTTCCCGTCCAGGCGGCTGCCGGCAGGCTCTCGACGCTTCGAGCTCAACAAGCAAGCGGAGAGATGCCGGTCGGAGGTGGCCGGGCTCTGCGACACCGCCGGCGTGGGGGGTGATCGAGCAGATGACGGCCTCGTTTAGCTCAAGGCCGTCCGGAGGCGAGGCCGGCCGGTGGGTGGTACTGCCCTTTTCGGATCAGCAAACGGCTATTCGCCCCGGGACCTTCTCCGCTTCACGCAGGGTCCCGCGGCTTGGCGTTCGGCAGTCGACTGCCTGTCCGCAAAGGCGACATCTGAATCCCCCTCAAGCCACGGCGGCGCAGCGTCAACCTAAAGTAAGGCCGCCGTCGTCGGTCCGTGTGGCAGTCATTGAGCGGCAGATCGCGGCCGGCTGCAGCGCGCCAGGCAGAGGCGCTCCACGCAGCCAGGCGGAGGACCGACAGGTCGCCCCCTCACGCCAGCTGGTCGTTCCCCCTCGCTCCGCCCTAGCGCCCGGTTGCCCGCTCCGCCTCTGCTCGGCGCGGTCGAGCCTTGGGTTGCCGGCGCCTAGCCGGCCACCCGCTGCACGACCGCCGCCAGCCGCTTGCGGACCTCGGTGGCAATTGGGCCAAGCCGCTCGTTGCCGACGATCGAGAGCATCCGCTCCGGTGCGACGGCGGCGACGTAGGTCTCCCCGTCCTCGCGATAGACGACCACGTTGCAGGGAAGCAGAACGCCGAGGTTCGGCTCCGCCTCCATCGCCTGATGGGCGAACTGCGGGTTGCAGGCGCCAAGGATCACGTACGGCTCCCGATCGACGCCGAGCTTCTCCTTCAGGGTCGCCTTGACGTCGATCTCGCAAAGGACGCCAAACCCCTCCGACTTGAGCTCCGCCTTCGCCTTTTCCACCGCCTCCTGGAAGCCGAGCGCCGTCTTCTGAACGATCGCGTAGCCCTGCTCCGTTGCCGTTTGAGCCATCTTCACTACCTCCTTTGTCCGGCTGTTTCCCGTTCGATCAGCTTCTGCATCGCCCGCTTCGCCCGCTCTCGGTGGGCGTCCGCCAACGGCGGCTCCTTCAGGTGGCCGTCCAGGTAGGAGAGGATCTCCGCTTCGCCGACCACCACGGTCCCATCGGGGCAGCGCAGCACGGGGATCGATGTCGCCCCCGTCTCCGCCTTCAGCCGATCCCGCTGCTCCGGCGCCGGCTCCACCTGGCGCAGGACGCAGTCGACGCCGAGCTCGGTCAACCGCTGGCGCACCCGATGGGAGGCGGGGCACCACTCCGTCTGCCAAAGCTCGTAGGTCGGCAACTCCACTGCGACAACTATATCACCGAACAGTGGTGTAGGAGGGTAAAAAAGCGCGGCCGGTCCGCCGGCCGCGCTTGCTGGAGCGGCTTTACTGCTCGATCGGGGCGGCGTGAAGGCTTTCCTTCGGCCGCTCCCGTTCCTCCCACCAGCGGTTCAGGGCGGCAAGCGCCCCGCCGATGATCCCCTCCCGGAACGCCGCGGTGTCGTTGACGTGGGGGAGCGGCTCCTCCGGCACCGGCACCTCCAAAAAATCGCAAAGCGGCTTCCAGCCTTCGCTGAGGTCCCAAACCAAAAGCCGCTCCGAGGGGATCGAGGCCTTCACCTGCTCGTTCCACCTTTCCATCGCCTTCGCCAGCCCCTCGTCGCTGAAGGTCTCCTCCCAGGGGGCAAGCGCCCCCGTCCCCTCCGCCCAAAGGATCTTGATCATCGTGCTGATGTAGCGGTCCCAGAGGGGGTCTGCGTACCGCTGGGCCTGGACGAGGTGGTAGAGGATGTCGTGGGGGCCGTAGCAGCCCCAAACGGTTTTGCGCATGCTCTGCACCCACCGCTCCGGGTCGCGGACGGTAAGCACGACCTTCGCCTCCGGGTAATGGTCGGCAAGCTCCTTGTAGAAGCGGGCCGAGGGGAAGTCGCAGGTCGACTGACAGCCGCCGAAGATCGCCTCCCAGTTGGCCTGGCCAGCGGCTGCCGCTTCCCACTTCGGCAGCTCCTCGGGCAGGTTGCCAAGCACGTCCCGCATGTGGTAGCAGGGGGCAAAGCCAAGCTTTTCAAAAGCAAGCATCTGGGTTGTAGTGGCCATCCGCGGCAGGCCGGCGCCAATTACCTTAAGCATTTGTTTTCCTCCTTTAGGTCTTTGTTAAGGTTGTGCGCGCGGAGTATAACCATCCGTTTTGCGGAGCGATTCCCCGGCCTCATCCTCCGCTTTCTAGAACCTCCCGCCAACCTTCGGGTTGCGCGCAGGCCGCTGGGGGCCCCGAAACTACACTTCGCCGCTAATGGGTCCCTCCACAACCCTTGCCCAGCTGCTGGCCGACGCCTTTGCCGAGGACGGGCGCGCCAAGCGCGGCACGGCGCGGCTGCTCAGCCGTCCGCAAGGGGGCGGGGAGGTGACCGTTTCCGGCCTCGCCTACAACTCCCGGGCGGTGAAGCCGGGGGACCTGTTCTGCTGCGTGCCCGGCCTTTCGGCCGACGGCCACGACTTCGCCGGCGAGGCGGTCGACAGGGGCGCCGTCGCGCTGCTTGTCGAGCGGCGGCTTGACCTCCCCGTCCCCCAGGTTCAGGTCGACTCGGTGCGGGCCGCCCTCGGTCCGCTTGCAACCTCCTTTTACGGCCATCCCTCCGACAAGCTCCAGATTGTCGGCGTCACCGGCACCAACGGCAAGACGACAACCACCTTCCTGGTCAGGGAGCTTCTGGAGCAGGTGGGCATCCCCTGCGGTCTGCTTGGCACCGTGAAGCGGGTCATCGGCACGGAGGAGCGGCCAGCAGGCAGAACGACCCCGGAGGCACCCGATCTGAACGCCGACCTGGCCGAAATCGTCGCGGCGGGGCAGCGGGCCTGCGCGATGGAGGTCTCCTCCCATGCGCTTGCCCTCCAGCGGACCGATGGCCTCTCCTTTGCCGCCGCCGTCTTCACAAACCTCACCCAGGACCACCTCGACTTCCATCGCACGATGGAGGCCTACTTCCAGGCCAAGCGCCGGCTTTTCCTCTACCCGCCGAAAAAGGCCGTGGTCAACGTCGCAGACCCCTGGGGCAGAAGGCTTGCCGGCGAACTGGACCGCCCGATCACCTTCGCCCTCGAAGGGGAGGGGGCCGCGGGGGCCGACCTGTTCGCCTCCTCGATCAACTGCCTGCCGGACCGGACCACCTTCAAGCTAAGCCACCCGGGAGGGGAGGCCGAGGTCGAGCTTGCCCTGCCGGGACGGTTCAACGTCGCAAACGCGCTGGCTGCGCTGGCCGTTCTCCTCGCCTTGGGCCTCGATCTTGAGGCGGCGCTGCCAAGGCTTGCCCAGCCGATCGCGGTGCCGGGCAGGATGGAGCAGGTTCCAACCGGCCTGCCGTTTCAGATCGTCGTCGACTACGCCCACACCCCCGACTCCCTCCAGCGGGTGCTTGCCGCGCTGCGGGAGCTGCTCCGCCAGCGGGGGGGCGGCAGGCTGATCTGCCTCTTCGGCGCCGGCGGCGATCGGGATCGGGCGAAGCGGCCGTTGATGGGCGAGGCCGCCGCCAAGCTTGCCGACGTCGTGGTGGTGACCTCCGACAACCCGCGTTCCGAGCCCCCGGAGCAGATCATCGCCGAAGTTGTGGCGGGGATGGCTGGCGACGGAGGCGCCACCGAGGTGGTGGTCGACCGCCGCGCGGCGATCGCCCGGGCGATCGAGCTAGCCGGGGAGGGGGACATCGTTTTGATCGCCGGCAAGGGCCACGAGCAGGGCCAGGAGTTTGCGGGGGGGAGGGTGGTCCCCTTTGACGACCGCCGCGTCGCCCGCTTTGCGGCTGCCCGCCGGCTTGGCCGGGAGATCGGCAAGGAGCGGTTTTGGCAGCCGGCGGCGCTTGCCAGGGTCAGCAACGGGACCGTTGCGCAGGAGGGGGAGGCGAAGATCTCGGGAGGGGTTGCAATCGACAGCCGGGCAGTCCAACCCGGCCAGCTGTTCGTCGGCCTGGCGGGAAGCAGGGCCAACGGCGGGGAGTTTGCCGCCGGCGCCCTTGCCGGCGGGGCGGCGGCGGCGCTGGTTGAGCCCCGGTTTGCCCAACCGCTCCTTGAAAACGGGCGGTTTCCCGACCGGACAGTCCTTGTCCACGACAACCCGCTGCTTGCCCTCCAGCTGCTTGCCTGCGGCTGGCGGGCAGCCCTTGACGCAGCCGTCGTTGGAATCACCGGTTCGGCCGGGAAGACCTCGACCAAGCAGCTTTGCGCGGCGCTCCTGCGCGGCAAGCGGCGCGTCGCCGAGAGCAGGTCGAACTTCAACACCGAGGTCGGCATGCCGGTCTCCCTGCTTTCGGCCGGCGGCGATCGGGAGGTGGTCGTCCTGGAGCTGGCGATGCGGGGGGTGGGGCAGATCGCCGAGCTGACCGAGATCTGCGACCCGGACGTGGGGGTGATCACCACGATCGGTCCGGTCCACCTGGCGCTGGTGGGGGGGACGGTCGAGGGGGTGGCGGCAGCCAAGGCGGAGCTTTTCGCCTGCATGCGGCCGGGCACCGTTGCCGTCTTCCCCGCCGGCGAGCGGCTGCTCGCACCCCATCTGCGCTCAGACCAGCGGCTGCTTGCCTTTGGGCCGGAGGGCGAGGTGAGGCTGCTGGAGCGGCGGGGGGAGGAGGTTGTGATCGGCTTTGGCGAGCGGCGGGCGGTCCTCTCGACGCCGCTTCAGGCCGATCACCAACTGCATAATCTGCTTGCCGCCTGCGCAGCCGCCTGGGCCCTGGGGGTCGAGCCGGCTGGGCGGCTTGAGGTTCGCTTCGAGCCGCTGCGCGGCGAACGGATCGACCTCGGCGAAGGCGTGACCTTGATCAACGACTGCTACAACGCCAACCCCCTGTCGGTGCGGGCGGCGCTTGCCTCCCTGGCCAAGGAGCCGGGACGACGGTTTGCCGTGCTCGGCGACATGCTGGAGCTTGGCGAGGAGGAGCTTGAGTGGCACCGCCGCCTCCGCGAGCCGGTCGCCGAGGCCGGTCTTGCCTACCTGATCACCGTGGGGCCCCGCGCCCGCGCCCTTGCGGAGGTTGCGCCGTGCCCGGTGCGCGCCGTCGAGGACGCCGAGGCGGCCGCCGAGGCGCTCCGGGAGCTGCTGGCGCCGGGGGACACGGTCCTGGTCAAAGGCTCCCGGGCGCTTGCCCTGGAGCGAGTTGCGGAGCTGCTGCGCGCCCGCTTGGCCGTAGGATGACCGGCTCCGCAATCGGCCGGGTGCTGATCGGCGGGACGGCCGCGCTGCTGATCTGCATCTTCCTCGCCCCCCGGTTCATCGAGTTCCTGCGCGCCCGGGAGTTCGGCCAGCACATCAGAGAGGAGGGCCCGGCAGCCCACCGCACCAAGGCGGGGACGCCGACGATGGGCGGGGTGATCATCTTCGTGGCGATCGCCATCCCCTTCCTGATCCTCACCCACTACGAAGCAAAGCCGCTGACGGCCTTTGCCGCCGCCGTCGCCTGTGCCGCCCTTGGCTTCGCCGACGACTACCTGAAGCTTTCCCACCGCCGTTCGCTTGGGCTGCGCGCCCGGACGAAGCTGGCGGTGACGATCGCCATCTCGGTTGGCCTTTGGCTGGCGGCAACCCATCTCGCCCATCTCCAGCCGACCCTCGAGTTCCGCTTCGTCCACGGGGAGGTGAACATCGGCCCCGCCTACCCGATCCTGATCTACCTTGTCGTTGCCGGCACAACCAGCGCCGTCAACCTCACCGACGGGCTCGACGGCCTTGCCGCCGGGTCGGTTGCGATCGTCGGCCTCGCCTACGTGGGGATGACCGCCTACGTCGGCGAATACGACCTCTCCCTGTTGGCTGCCTGCCTGGTTGGCGCCTGCGTCGGCTTCCTTTGGTTCAACGCCTTCCCCGCGACGATCTTCATGGGCGACACAGGCGCCCTTGGTCTTGGCGGGGCGATCGCCGGCCTGGCGGTGATGACCAAGACCGAGATCCTCCTGCTCCTACTTGGCGGGATTTTTGTGATCGAGGCCCTTTCGGTGCTGCTTCAGGTCGCCTACTTCAGGCTCCGCCGCAAGCGGATCTTCCTGATGGCCCCAATCCACCACCACTTCGAGCTGCGCAACTGGTCGGAGACGAAGATCATCCTCCGCTTTTGGATCATCGCCGCCCTCTGCGCGGCGATCGGCTTTGTGGTCTACCGCCAGTCGGTCCGTGGCTAGCAGCAAGCCGGAAAAGCCGCGCCGACCGCCGCTGCCGGGAGGCCCCTACCTCGTTTTGGGGCTGGCCCGCTCCGGAACGGCCGCCGCCCTCGCGCTGCGCCGGCTCGGCGAGCCGGTCCTCGGCGTGGACAAGGAGGCGGTCTCCTCCCGTCGGCAGCTGGAGGAGGCGGGCGTCCCGGTCTTTGCAGGGGGGGACGGCTCCCTCCTTGACGGTGTTGCGACGGTTGTGAAGAGCCCTGGGGTGCCGCCGACGGCGCCGCTTCTCCTCGAGGCGCGCCGCCGCGGCCTGCCGGTGGTTGGCGAGCTCGAGCTGGGCTGGCGGATGGTCGAGCGACCTTTTCTCGCCGTCACCGGCACGAACGGCAAGACCACCACCGTTCACCTGATCGCCGAGATCTTCCGCGTTGCCGGCCAGCCGGCTGTCCTCGCCGGCAACGTTGGGCTGCCGGTCAGCCAGCTGGCGATCGATCGGCCGCCCCCGGCGGCAACGGTGATCGCCGAGGTCTCCTCCTTCCAGCTTGCCGACGGCCTCGCCTTCTCACCCGAGGTTGCGGTCCTCCTCAACATCGCCCCCGACCACCTCGACTGGCACGGCTCCTTTGCCGCCTACAAGCAGGCCAAGCTGCGGATCTTCGCCAAGCAGCGTCCGGAGGATGCCGCCGTGATCAACCGCTCCCTGCTCGGCGAGCTGGCCGCCGCGCCGCCGAAAAGCACGGTGATCCCCTTCTCCGGGAGGGGCTCGGCCGTCTTTTGGCGGGCCGGCGCCCTCTACCAACGGCTGAACCCGCCGAGCCGCCGGGCAAGGCCCTTGGTGAGGGCGGAGGAGCTTAGGGTGCGCGGTCGCCACAACGCCGAGAACGTCGCCGCCGCAGCGGCTGCCGCCCTTGCCGCCGGTCTGCCGCCGGAGGCGGTTGCCGAGGGGATCCGCGCCTTCAAGGGCGTTCCCCACCGCCTCGAGGAGGTACCCGGCCCAAACGGGGTGCTGTTCATCAACGACTCCAAAGCAACCAACGTCGCCTCGACAAAGGTGGCGCTTGAGGCGGTTGGCCCTTTTGCCAAAGGGGGCAGGATCTTCCTGATCCTCGGCGGTCAGGGGAAGGGCCAGGACTTCCGGCCGTTGCGCAGGCCGCTTGTCAAGTGGCGGTGCGCCGTCTACCTGATCGGCGAAGACGGGCCGGCAATCGCCAGGGCGCTTGCCGGCCTGCCGATCGAAGTCGAGGAGGCGGGGACCCTTGAGCGGGCGGTGCGCTCGATTGCCGACCGCGCCACGGCCGGGGACCTGGTCCTGCTCTCGCCGGGCTGCGCCTCCTTCGATCAGTTCGCCAACTTCGAAGCCCGCGGCGAGCGCTTCAAGGAGCTGGTCGGGGCGCTTTAGGGGGAGATGCCGGCCAGCCGTCGAAGAGGACGGCGATGGTCGACCGGGCGCAGGGCAGGCTGGAGCAGCGGCTGCTGATGACCGCCTCCTTCGGCCTGCTCGCCTACGGCGCGGTGATGGTCTACTCCGCGGCCTCGGCCACCGCCGTCCTGGAAAGCGGCGGCACCGGCCTTTCCTACCTCCTCAAGTTCCTTGCCTTTGCAGCGGTGGGGCTTGCCGGGATGGCGTTTTGCGCGCGGCGGGGCGTCTCCCTGGTGCCGCGGATCGCCGGCCCGGGGGTGGCGGTCTGCCTGTTGCTTGTGCTGGCTGTTCACATACCCGGGATCGGGGTGGCGGTAAACGGCGGGAGACGGTGGATCGGCCGCGGTCCGTTGCGGTTCGAGCCGGCGGAGCCGCTCAAGCTTGCCTTGGTCATCTACGCCGCCTCGCTGCTTGCCCGCCGGCCGATGATGGTCCGCTCCCTATCGGAGCTTGCCCGACCGCTGTTGCTTGTCTGCGGCGCGGGGGCGGCGTTGGTTGCCTCCGAGCCCGACCTCGGCTCCGCGATCGTGATCGTCCTTACCATCGCCGCGATGCTGCTGGCGGCGGGGATGCCGCTTGGCAAGCTTGGCCAACTGGCGCTGGTGCTTGCCGGCTGCGTGCTGCTCTACGCCCTTGCCCGCCCTTATGCACGAGCCCGGCTGACCTCCTTCCTCAACCCTTGGGCCCACGCCAACGGCTCGGGATTTCAGGCGGTTCAGGCCCAGATAGCCCTGGGCTCGGGCGGGGTGTTCGGGGTTGGCCCCGGCCGGTCTGTGCAAAAGGCTTTCTTCCTCCCGGAGGCCCCCACCGATTTCATCCTCGCGGTGATCGGCGAAGAGCTTGGCCTGATCGGGATCGCCGCGCTCCTCTTTCTGTACGGGTTGATCGCCTTTGCCGGCCTGCGCGTCGCCCGCAAGGCCCGTTCCCTTTACGCCGCCCTGATCGCCGTTGGCTGCACCGCCTTGGTGCTCAGCCAGGCGCTTTTGAACGTGTTTGCGGTCCTTGGCCTTGCCCCCCTTACCGGCGTGCCGCTGCCGCTGGTCTCCTACGGCTCCACCAGCCTGGTCGTCACCCTTTGCGCCTGCGGACTGATTCAGGGGGTTGCCCGCGGGGAGAGCCCCCACCTGCAGGCGGTCCCGACTCCCGTCCGGCGGCGTCCGGCCCACGCCGCAACGGCCGCGACAACGCGGAGGAGTCGCAAACCACCGGCCAGCAGCCCGTCGATCCGCCGGCGGTGACGATTGCCTTGCCGGAACGACGGCTGCGGCGCAGCGACCCGTTGCTGGGTAGTCTCGCTCTCCACTGCCATCGGGGGTGATCCCATCAGCGCGAGAGGCGATCGCGGGCAGTTGGTGATGCCAACCGCGCGCCGGCTGGCCGGACCAAGTTGGCGGTCGGACCGCAATCACCCCGAGCAAGCTGCGGGTTTGATCCCGATGCCGCTGGTTTCGCCGCGGCTCGGGCCGGTTTTCAGTCCCCGCCGATCCGTCGGGAGCGGCGATGTCGGCCAGCCGCGAAGCTCGATTGGCCTGTTGCTCCCTTCACACGTCGTGGGTGGGCGGGCGCGGGCACCGCGGAGGACCGGGGGCGGCCTGCGCCGCCGAGCGATCGCCGGCGGGCTTGCCCTCGCCGGCGGCTGGGGGGCGACCCCGCCTTAGCCGCCTGTCCGTGCTGGAACGCACGAAGCTGTTATGATTTGAAGATCAGGAGTTGACATGGGTGGTCCAACTCTGACTTCTGGGATCTGGGCTGGGCGGAGGCGCGATGAGCGGGTCTGGGAGAAGTAGGCGCCCCCCCGCAGCGGCTCAAGGCCACGCGGAGGGAGCTCGCCGCGGCGGGGGTGCTGGCTGATGAGCTCTCCCCGGCTGCGCCGGATCAGCGCCGACTATCAGGCGATCCGGGCCGAATTCTCGGGCCACCCTTACGTCACGGTCCAGCCCGTTGGACCCCCACCTCCGGAGGTCTATCGGATCGAGTTTCGCTTGAAGGGGCTGGTTCTCCAGGGGCAGCAACCCGTTGTTAGCGAACGCCACCTTGTCGAGCTTGTCCTGCCCCTCTCCTATCCGCGCGAACAGCCCTTGATCCGGCCGCTTACCCCGGTGTTCCATCCCAACGTCAACGACGATCACTACTGCCTGACCGACTACTGGTCGGCCGGCGAAACGCTAGCCGACATCGTCGCGAAGATCGGCGACATCATCCAGTGGCGGACCTACAACGTTCACTCGCCGTTGAACGCGACCGCCGCGCTTTGGGCCCGCGAGTCCGAGCGGTATCTGCCGATCGGCAACGTCGAACTCCGCCAGGCTGAGGTGGAGATCAAGCTGATCGACGGCGGCGCCGCCTCCCAATCGCCCCAGTTGGGCTTGGCGGGCGGGGCAGACAAGCCGCAAACGGTAAGCCAGCTCCCCGCGGCGGAAACACCTGCCACCGACGGGAGCACAACCTAACAACGGGAGGGTCCCGTGGAACAGGACAAACGCAAGCTGGTAATCAGTAAGGAGGAGCTCGCCGCCGCTCCTCCGCCGCCCGCGGGCGGCGCCGCTCCCTACCCACCGAACGCGGCAGCGCCACAGATGCCGCCGCCCGTCGGAGGACAGCCCCCCTTCTACAACGCTCCGTTTAACGGCGCCGCGCCCACCTACGGTCCTGGATTCCCGGCGGCAGGGCAGCTTGGCCAGGGGTCGCTGTTTCACTCGACGCTGGTGACCAACCTGCTTGCCGGGCTGGCGTCCGCGCTCTTCGCCTGGGCCGTCGTCGAAGTCGCCGTTGGGGAATCGCCAATTTCAAGCAGCGCTGTTGGCAGCTCGGCGCTCTACTTCGGCGTCTTTGGGCTGTTCTTCACCGCCCTGTTCGCGGCGTTTGAGGATCTTGTCGGAACGGCGTGGGAGAAGGCCGCCCGCGGCGGCGCGCTTGGCGCCGCGGCGGGCGCCGCGTTCGGAGCGGCAAGCGGGGCAATTGCGCAGTCGATCTACGGAAGCATCGTCAATTCGATCATCAGACACGCGATTGAAAACGAAGAACTGGTCTCCCCGACCGATATCCGTCTTGACCTGACCAGGGCGTTGGGCTGGGCGATCCTAGCGGTCGGTGTGGGCGTTGGCGCCGGCCTCGCGAGGCGCTCAGCGCAGCGGACGGTCAACGCCCTCCTCGGCGGAGTCGCCGGGGGGTTCGTCGGCGGCTTCCTCTTCAACTTCGTCGGTAGCGCGATCAACTCCGGCGTTGCCACGCGGTTTGTCGCCTTCCTGATCATCGGCGCGCTGATCGGCGCCGCCGTCGGGCTGATCGAGGTTGCGCGCCGGCAGGCGTGGATCCGGGTGCTATCCGGAGGGATGCGGGGCAAAGAGTTCATCCTTTACTGGCAGCAGGCGAACATCGGGTCCTCGCCGAAGGCGGAGATCACCCTTGTCAAGGACCCGTACATTGCTCCTTACCACATGCGGATTGCCGACACGGGCGCAAGCCGCACGCTGATCGCTTATCCCAACTGCCCGCTTGCCGTGAACGGGCAGCCGGTGGTTGAACACAGGCTCCGCCAGGGTGACGTGATCCAGGTGGGCACAACCTCGCTGCTCTACGTGGAGCGCGCGGTCGGTTTGGGACCTTAGGGGGATGGGACCGGACAACCACATGGAGGGCTGCGGGTTGGTGCGCATCCTTGCCAGGTTGCCGTTGCTGGTCGGGGCGATCCCGATCGCGCTGAGCCTTGCCGGTGCGCCCGTGGCATTGGGGGCGCAGGCGGCCTCCGCGGTGCGGATGGCGCGCCTGGACGCCGCTGGCAGGAGCGTGGTGACCGTGATCGCCGGCAACCGTTCCGGCAGTGCCTTTGACTTCCGACAGCCCGGACGGTTTCTGACCGCCGACCACGTGGTGGCCGGGTTCACGCGTGTGCTGTTGATCGGGCCGGAAGGGAGGCGCGCGTCGGGCATCGTCGTCAGGGCCAGCGCGCAACGGGACCTTGCGGAAATCGAATCATCCCTGCGCTTGCCCCCGCTGCGCAGCTTTGCCGGGCGCGTTGTCCCGGGCATGGAAGTGTTCGCGATCGGTACCCCCTTTGGGCTGCCGAACACGCTGGTCGCTGGAATCGTGAGCGCGATCCGTTCCGGCGCTCCCCACGGGGCGACGATTCAGAGCGACCTCCCGCTGAACCCCGGGGATTCCGGTGGCCCGTTGGTGTCGGCCTCCGGAGCAGTGGTCGGCGTCAACGACGCGAAGCTCGGCGCCGCACAGGGTATCTCGTTCTCGATACCGATCGCCAACGCCCAGCACCTCCCGCCGGTACGGGCGCAGGCCCCGTCTTCCCGTCTGTTGCCTTTGCCGGCGGAGGTCGGGATCGCCGTTGTGGCCGCGCTGGTGGTGTTCGCGGTCGGGTACGCCGCGGGTAGGGCGCGGGAGAGGGCCGGTCGGGGCGACCCGTCGGCGGGGGCTGCGCCGGTGCGATACGAGCCGGACCACCGGGTCGTCCTTAAGCCGCAACCGATCGTCGAGCTCAAGGGAACAACGGAGAGCAAAGGAGAATCCGAATGGACATCACGGTGATCGACGCCACCGGCAACAAGACCGAGGAAGCAAGCGTGCCGGACGACGTGGCCGCCGGTCGGATCGTGACCCGGCTGGTTGAACTGATGCAGCTGCCGATGACCGGCCCCGATGGTCAGCCACTGTCGTACCGCTTTCACCACAAGCAGTCGGGGCGGCAGATCCAGGACCACGAAACCCTCGCCGCCGCCGGGGTGCGGGACGGGGACGTGCTGCGTTTGGTCGCCGAGATCACCGCTGGGTGAACGGATGTTGGAAGTCTCCCTCGACGAGGACGGGCGTTATCACCGGCAGGAACTGATCTCCTGGTGGGAACAGGGGCGGTTGGCCGCCAGCCGCGTGCTGGTGGTTGGCGCCGGCGCGCTTGGCAACGAGCTGCTCAAGTGCCTCGCGCTTGTCGGCGTTGGCCGGATTACCGTCATCGATCTCGATCTTGTGGAGAGTTCAAACCTTGCTCGCTGTGTGTTGTTTCGTGAGGCGGATGAGGGTCGGCCGAAGGCGGAGGTCGCCGCACGGGCGGCACGGGAGCTGAATCCGGACGTGCGGGTTGAGGCAATCGTCGGCGACGTGAGGGCCGACCTTGGTCTCGGCGCGTTTGCGGACCACGACGTCGTGCTGGGTGGCCTTGACAATCGCGAGGCGCGTGTCTTCATCAACCAGGCCTGCTGGAAGGTCGGCACTCCCTGGATAGACGGGGCGATCGAGGGGCTGTTGGGCATCATGCGGGTCTTTGTGCCGCCGGACAGCGCTTGCTACGAGTGCACCCTCACGGAGCAGGATCGAAGGTTGCTGGCGGTGCGGCGGGCCTGCACTCTGCTGACCCGTGAGCAGATGCTTTCAGGCAAGGTCCCCACCACGGTCACCAGCGCGAGCGTGATCGCGGCGTTGCAGGTGCAGGAGGCGATCAAGCTCCTGCACAAGGAAACGCTGCCCTACGGGTTCGCCGGAAAGGGGGTTGCGTTTAACGGCCTTACCCATGACACCTACGTGGTGAGCTATCGCCGCCAGGATGATTGCCTTGCCCACGAGAGCTACGAGGTTGAGGCGTGGCAATCGGCTTCCGAGGACGAGCCGCTTGCGGAGATCCTCGACCGCGGGATGCGGGAGGTTGGCGAAGACGCTGTGGTGGAACTGGAGCGGGAGCTGGTCCGGGGACTGCGCTGCGCCAGCTGCGACGAGCGGGAGCCGGGCATTTGGCCGCTGGTCGGACTAACTGAGCGTTCGGCGCGTTGTCCAAGGTGTGGAGGCGAACGCAGTCCTGAGCTGCTTCACACGATCGGTCCGGACGATCAACTTTTGACGCTGCGGCCGCGCGATCTCCGCCTGCCGGCCGACGATGTGTTGACCGTTCGTAACGGCGAGCGGCGGGTCCAGTTCCGGCTTGCCGTTCGGGGGAGTGGGGATGGCCGCGCCTGAGGGGCGACAACGGCCTCTGCCGCGCTGGCTCGAGAGCGCGAGGGAGGTGGTGCACGACCATGTCTTCGGTCATCCCGAGGGCGAGGTTGGAGGCGTGCTGGTCGGCAGAAGAGAGGAGGGGGGCGGGATCACCGTCACCGCGGCGATCCCGGCGCTTGCGGCCGAAGGTGGCAGGGCATCGCTGACCTTTACCCACGAGGCTTGGGCGGAGATCCACGGGCAGATGGACAGCAGGTATCAGGATCAGGAGATCGTTGGCTGGTACCACAGCCATCCGGGGTTCGGGATCTTTCTCTCCGGACACGACCTCTTCATCCACCAGAACTTTTTCCCGGCCGAGCACCAGGTTGCCTACGTCGTCGATCCGCTTGCCGGCACGCACGGAACGTTTGGTTGGGAGGACGGGGATGTCGTCAAGCTGGAGGAAGGCGAGCTGGGACGGCGCGTCACCGTTGCGACGGGGCGCGGCGTGCCGCCGCCGGCAGAGCGGGATGTCGCCGTTGGCGCCCGCGGCACGCGGATCCGGATTGCGATCCTGGTGATGGCGCTGCTTGGCCTCTTGGGGCTTGGGCTCGGCATCGGCCTGAACAGCGGAACGGAACCTCGAACGGGTTACCGCCAGGCCCCATCACCGCGATCACCGGCACGGCCTGTCGCGCCACGCGTCGAGCGCCGCGGCGGGCAGGGCACTAATCGGGGCGTCACCCGGTGACCGCCTGTCCGAACTGCGGTATTGCCGTTGGGGCTGGCGACCGGTTTTGCACGAACTGCGGTATCCCTCTGGTTGGGGCGCCGGTGCCGCCGACCGTTCCGTCGGGAGTTGTCGGGCAGGCCCCAAATCCTCCCAACGCCGAAGGGCCTCTGCGCGTCGACGAGGGGGCGGCCGGTCGCGCCTGTCCGTACTGCCGCGCGCCGCTTGAGGTCGGACAGGAAGCGCGACGCTGCGCGTTCTGCAAAGCCCTTTACCACGGCGAGTGCTGGGCGGAGAACGGCGGCTGCGCGGTACCGGGCTGTCAGGGCGCGCCGACGTCGATCGTGCCGCCACCCCCGCCGTTTGGGGCGCCCGGTGGTTATCCGACCGCTCCCCTTGCCACCCCGCCAACCGGCGTCGTCCAGCAGCCACCGCCGGTGATGCCGGTCCCGCCGGTGACCGCTGAGACCCCTACCGCACCGCCTGTCTTCCCGACGCCGGTTCAAACCGCGACCAAACCCGGGGTTGGCGAGCCCGTCGGCGGTCTGCCGCCGGTAGCTCCGCCACCCTCCCCTCCGGATGGGTTGACGCCTCCCGGTGGCGGCCGACGGCGACCGTCCCGGCTGGTCTTGGCGGCGGTTGGCGGGGTGGTGCTGGGGCTTGGCGCCGTGACCGGGTTGTTGGTGGGGTTGACAGGCACAGGCGGCTCGCAAGGGAGGACCAGCGCGTTTACGACGGAAACCTCAAGTACCACGGGATCCGCGACCGGCGGCTTCGAACAAACGACCAGCACCGAAACCTCGACAACCACCGAAGACGGCTCGACGGTGCCAAACCTCCCGCCCGGTGAAGGGGGTGAAGCGTTGGCGACGGTGTATCGGCACTGGCGGGATATCCAGGAAGGCGACTATGGGGCCGCCTGGGAAACCGAGACCCAACAGCTTGCCGGCGAAAAAAGCACCTGGGTTCGTGGTCAGCTGGAAGATGAAATCGAGAGCGTTTCCTACCGGTTCGCCCTGGTCGGACCTGCCGCCGGTCACTGGGTTGTGCAGATCGTTCACCTCGAAACGATCGATCGCAGGTACGGATGTCGGCAGTGGACCGGTAGCTACGGGGTGAGCAAAGAAGGCAATGAATGGAAGATCTCCGAAGCGAGCCTTGAAAGCCATCCCTGCTGAGCGGACCGTCTACCGCGCGCGGAGGCGGACACGGCCGCTGGGAGTGACGGCACTGTTTGCCGCCGCCGTCGCGCTGATCGCGTACGCCTCAAGCGGCGGGGCAAGCGTAAGCAAACCCCGTACCCTGTCCTGGCCGTCCGCCAGCCGCCTGGGCCCAGCCTGGGTTGCCCATCCCGGCGCAGCCGACCAAAGGCGGCGCGGTGGCGTGATGCCCAGCCTTTCTGCCGCGGAACGGGAGGTCGGTCAGCTGATAATGACCGGGTTTGCCGGCACGCTGCCGACTCCCCAGCTGCTTGCCGAGGTGCGTGGGGGCGAGATCGGCGGCGTGCTGCTCTTTGGCGAAAACATCTCGTCCCGCTTGCCGCAGGCCATCAGCCAGCTCCAGCGGGCTGCTCGGCTCGGCGGGCACTCGCCGCTTTTGATCGCGACCGACCAGGAGGGAGGGCCGATCCGCCGGTTCCCCGAAGGGCCGCCGGTGCCGTCGACGCGCGCGATCAGGTCGCCGGCCGAAGCCTACCGGCAAGGACTGGAAACGGGCCGGTTCCTTGCCGCTCACGGCGTCAACGTCGACTTTGCCCCGATTGCAGACGTCACCGGATCACAGGACTTCGAGCTTGCCCAGGAACGTGGCTTTAACGGAACCCCAAGTGAGGTTGCCTTGCTTGTGGAAGCGTTTGTGCGCGGCCTGCAGACGGCAGGGGTCGCGGCGACCGCCAAGCACTTTCCCGGCATCGGCACGCTGCCTGTCGACACCGATTACAAACTCCAGAAAGTGGCGGGCAGCGTCGGCGAACTGGAAGCCAGGGCGCTGCCGTTCCGTCGGGCGATCAAGGCGGGGCTAAGGCTGGTGATGATGGCAAACGCCATCTATCCAAGCCTTGATCCGCGCTGGCCGGCGACGATGTCGCCATCGATTCAGCAGGGGCTGTTGCGCCGCCGCTTTGGCTTCCGGGGCGTGATCGTCACCGATGCCCTAAACGGACCGCCGGAATCGCCAGGCTCGCTTGCGGAACGGGCGGTTCACGCGGTTGAGGCAGGCGCCGACATCGTCCTGTTCGACGCCGAAGAGGACGGGCCGCTGATCTATCGGGCGTTGGTACGGGCGCTACGCGACCATCAGCTTTCGCCGGCGACCGTGGAGGCTGCGTTCGCGACGGTCAGCGCCCTGAAGCGGTGGGTGGCGCCGTGAGGGGTGGGTCTCCTAGCCAGAGCTGTTTCAGTCCGTTTGCGTGTCGGGTCAAACAACCACAACCACAAAGGAGGTCACGATGAGTGACGATCTTAGCCAGGGCCTACCCCCGATTCCTGGCGACCGGGATCCCATCAAGATCAGCAGCGGCGACCTCCCGCCGGAGGGCGGTCCGCATGGACAGGCGGGGTGGGCGCAAAGTTTTGGGCCGCAGGGGGGATGGTCGCAGGGCGCTGGTTACGGCACGCGGGGTTTCGCCGCCTACTGTCGCTCATGTGGGGCACCGTTGCCTGCCAACGCGACCGCATGCGCCCGCTGTGGCCAGGGTGTCGTCGCTCACGACGCTGCGGTAGCCGAAGCCCTGACGCTTGCCGCGAGCCTGAAGTCGCCTGGGCTTGCGGCGGTGTTGTCGCTGATCGTGCCCGGTGCAGGTCAGGTTTACGCCGGCCACGTTGCGCGCGGCGTGGCGTTTTTCGTGGCGGCGGTGATCTCCTGGGTCCTGATCTTCTTCCTGATCGGGTTTATCCTGTTGCCGGTTGTGGCGATCGGAGGGGCTGTCGACGCGCATCAACTCGTCCAAAAGGCAAACCAACGGATCGTCGCGCAGCGGGGGATCACCGGCTGGCCCGGCGCCGGCCCCTACGGGCCTTAGGCGACTTGGGGCACAGGCAAAGGGTTTAGCGGTTAGCCGATTGCCCGTCTAAGCGCTGGTTGCGGGGGAGGCGGCGCCAGAAAGGGAGAACCGCGGTTGGTCAGTTCCCCGTTGGCGGTCTGCCGGTCTTTGCATGCCGCGCGGGCCGAGCGCCGAAGGTTGGCCGGCGTTATCCCGACCGCTCGCGATCGGTCCTCCTCGCGGGACAGTAGGGCGGCGGGGCGGGCCACCGTCCCGGATCGCGCGGTGGCGATTGCGGTGCCTGGCGTCCGCGGAGGCGGGAGCGGTTGGGGCGCTCTCCGGGGCCGCCGTTGGCTCCAAGCTGGCGCCTCGCGATCTCCGCTGCCTTGGCCCGGGTGGGGGAAACCGAAGCGGTTGCAGGCGGCGGCAAGGCGGGCCAGCCGGCCTTGATGGGGAAAAGCAGACCAACCGGCCGCGGCAACGACCGTTGGAGAGCGTGCGGGGGCAGGTCGGCAAGGCGGGCAACGGGGGAGGGCCGAGGAGCCTTCCCGGCCCGGTGGCTGGTGGAGCGCGGTTGCCACCGGAACTGCCCGTCGGGACCGGTTCAGCTCGCGCCGCGCGACCTTGGCCTTCCACCCGCAGCCGTTGAGGCTCGCAGCGGGGCGGCTTGAGGCCTAACCGCTCGCCCCAGGGCGGGTAGGGGTTGCGGGCGGCGCGGCGACGCTAAAGGCTGACCAACCTTCAAACCGTTTTCACCGTCCCGCAGGTGTTAATAAAGTGGGGCCTGCGAAGGCGGAACCGCCGCTAGTGCGCAAACGGTCTAAGCGGCCCAAGCACCGCGGCGAGGAGCAACCGCCCCCGCAAGCTCGGCGGCCGTCCAAAGCCACTGGGCCGGCGCGCAGTCCCGGTGGCGTGGTTGCCGATCTTGGCCGGACCTCGAACCCCTCGCTGGTCGGCAGAGCGCCGATCCCACGGTCCTTTGCGTCCAACGGCTCCAGGTCGGTCCCCGGCCAGCTGGGGATGACTCGGCGCGGCAACTCGCCGCTTCAAGAGCCTTTCCCTGTCGTCCGGAAAGTGGCAAGGCGGTGTGGCCCCGTTAGCGTGATCGGGACCGTGGCCGTGTGGGGAGCGCAAAGCAGGGACGGTACAGGCGGCCGTTCAGGGCGCGGTTGTACAGCGCGGCCATCATGCCAAGCGCCGCCGCCCGCCGACAGAAGGCGGGGTAAAGGGCGGGGTCGTACTCCGCCTCCAGAACCGGCTTTCCGGCCCGCAGGTAGGGCAGCCACAGGGCGCATTCGTGGAACCGGTAACACTGCTCGCTGACGGCGCCGTCGAAGTGGGGCGCAAGCGCCTTGGCCTGGGCCGGGTCGTTCTTCTGGAGGACGGCAAGGCCGAGGCGGTGGGCTTCGCTTGCGATGAAGATCGCGTAGCGAAGCTGCTCGGCCGGCGTGATCGAAAAGCCGCTGTCGTTGCCGACCACTTCGATGTTGTCCGGTTCAACCCCGTTGAAGCCCTTCTTCGCGCACATCTCCAGGCGCCGGCGGATCAGCGGCGCAAGCGCGCTTAGGTCGGCGATGTCAAGCCACCGCTCACCGGGCCAGCCGGCAACCGGCCTGCCAAGCAGCAAGCGGGGAAAGGAGCCGGCGTCGGGCCGCCACCGCTCCCAGGTGCCGACGTCGATGTAGCAGAAGACCTTGTGGCCGGCCCGCTGCAAGGCTGCAACGGTGGACGCCGAGGTTTCAAAGCCATCGACGATGTAGATCAGCGCCGGCACGCCGGTGCGCAGCCTGCCCTGCAGCTGCCAGTACCAGCTGGGCCGCGGCGGGGGATGCCACCAGCCGGCCTTGCTGCCGCCTGCCACCCCGGTTGAGCAGCAGGCAAGCAGCAGGCCAAGCGCTGCAGCTAAGGGAACGCGACGGGCCAAGCTCATCGGAACCGGGATCGGCGGCGAGGGGCGCCCCTTCAAGTTAGGGCGCGGGGGCTGGACGATCAACCCGCAGCCTCCGCCGCCCGCAGGTTGAAGGCGGTCCATCCCCAAAGGGCTGCGGCGCCTGCGGCGGCGAGGAGAAAGGCGGCCAGGAGCTGCTGCGGGTGGCCGATCAGCAGGCCTCTGCTTGCGGCAAGGTAGTAGGTGACCGGGTTGATCGTTGCCACCGCGTGGATCCAACCGCGCAAAAGGTGGAGGGGGACGTAGGCGGGGGCGAGGAAGACGGCGAGGAAGACCGGGGTCTGCATCGCCGGACCGGCCTGCACGGTGCGAAAGCGCAGGGCGATGCCCGCCGCCCACCCGAAACCGAGTGCCACCAGCAGCAGGCCAAGGGCGACCAGCCCGGCCAGCTGGATCGGGGAGCCGCTCACCCGCATGCCGGCGGCCAGGGCGACGGCGGTCGTGGCGGCAATCGAGAGGACCGCCCGCGCCAACGCGCCGAGCAGGTAGCCAAGGGGGATGCCCTGGCGGTTGGCGCTTGCCAAAAAGAGCCGGCGGGCAAAGCCGGTTTCCAGGTCGGAGGCAAGCGAGAAGGCGGTGAAAAGCCCGGAGGAGAGGGCCGTTTGACAGAAGATGAAGCCGTACTCAAAGGTTGTGTAGCCGGCGCCGAAGCGAAAGGTTGGGAGGTGGCCGAGGGCGGAGAGGCCGCCGGCAAAGGAGGCGAAGAAGATAAGCGGGAACACAAGCGAGGGGAGCAGCAGCTCCGGCCGCCGCAGGTAGCTGCCGACGTTGCGCCGGCCGACCGCCCAGGCGACTTGCCACGTCTCCCGCCACCGTCCGCTCATAGGGCGCGCGGGCTCCTGCGTAGCGCAACCACCGCAGCCGTGCCAAACAAAAGCCAGCTGCCGGCGACAACGGCCGCGCCGCCCAGCAGCGGCCCCGCTGGAAAGCCGGTCAGGTAGATCGCCCGAAAGCCCTCGATCAGGTAGGAGAGCGGGTTGTAGGTGGCAACGGTCTGAAACCAGCCGTGCAGCAGGTTGCGGGGGAGGTTTGCCGAGGAGAGCAAAAGCAGCACGAAAAAGAAGGGGAAGAGCCCTTGAACCGCCTCGCCGGAGCGCAGCAGCAGCGCCGCTGCCACCCCGCCTGCGGCAAAGCCGGCGCTTGCCACCCCGCCGAAGGCAAGCAGCAGCAGGGCGCCGGGCAGGCCGCCCTTCAGCTGGGCGCCGGCAAGGGCGCCGATCAGCAGGTAGATCGCCGACTGGAGGACGCCGACGGCGCCGCTGCCGGCCAGCAGGCCGGCAAGCAGGGCCCTGCGGGAAAGCGGCGTGAGTGCAAGGCGGGTGAAAAAGCCGCTCTCCAGGTCTTCGGCGAGGTTTGTGCCGGCGTTGACCAGGGCAAAGAGGGCGCCTTGGACGTAGGCGAGGGCGATCGCGAAGGAGAGGTAGGAGCGGGTGGGAAAGCCGGGAAGGTGGGTTGCCGCGGCCAGCCCGCTGGCGTTGATTGCAAGGAGGATCGCCGGAAAGAAGATCAGCGGGAAGAGCTGAAACGGCTGACGAACCGTCTTGACAAAGGCGCGGCGGGCGACCGCCAGCACCACGGTGGCGCTCAACCCTCCTCCTTGCTCCCCTCCAGCCTGCGGCCCGTCTTCGCCAGGAAGACGTCGTCAAGGGTGGGCGCGTGGATGCGCAGGTCGGCGACCTCGATCCCGGCGCCGTCGACGGCCCGCACCACCTCCGCCAGCTCGGCCGTGCCCCGCTCAAGGCGGATCGTCACCCCCTCCCCGTCGCCCAGCTCGACCGGCTCGCCGAAGTTGCGCAGCAGCTCAAGCAGCCGGCTGCGCAGCGCCCGCTTCGCCGGGATCGCTTCCAGGGCGGGACGACCGATCTGGGCCTTCAGCTCGGCCGGCGACCCCTCCGCGACCAGCCGACCGCGGTCGATGATCCCCACCCGATCGGCAAGCGCATCGGCCTCCTCGAGGTACTGGGTGGTCAGGAAGACGGTCACCCCCCCGTTGGCAAGCGCCCTGATCTCCTCCCAGAGGGCGGTGCGGCTCTGCACGTCAAGGCCGGTCGTTGGCTCGTCGAGGAAGAGCAGCCTTGGCCGGTGGAGGAGGGCGAGGGCGAGGTCGAGGCGGCGCTGCATGCCGCCGGAGTAGGTGCGCACCTTCCGCTCCGCCGCCTCGCCAAGGCCGAGCCGGTGGAGCAGCTCCCCGCCCCGCTCAAGGCTCTCCCGCCGGGAGAGGCCGTGCAGGGTGCCCTGCAGGACGATGTGCTCCCAGGCGGTCAGGTAGGGGTCGAGCGCGCACCGCTGCAGCGAGGCGCCGATCAGCCGCCGGACCGCCGGTCCCTCCTTGAGGACGTCGTAGCCGCCAACCAACGCCCGCCCGCCGGTGGGCGGCAGGAGGGTGGTGAGGATCGAAACCGTTGTCGACTTGCCGGCCCCGTTTGGCCCGAGAAAGCCGTAGATCTCCCCCCAGCCGACGACCAGGTCGATGCCGTCAACGGCCCGAACGCCACCCGGGAACTCCCGCACCAGCCCCTCCACCAGGATTGCCGCGTCTGGCTGGGGGCGGGCCGACATCTGGGCCTTTATAGCAACGGCTGTCGGCTGGCAAAGGGGCGGCGGGCGGCGAAAAAGGCAAGGATTGTGGCGTGAGCGGCAACGAGCGGGGAAGGACCTTGATCGTCGTCGGCGCCGGCGGAACGGCCGGCCACGTCGTGCCGGCGATCGCCGTCGCCAGGGAGCTGCGGGCGCGGGGCGCGGCCGTCTCCTTCCTTGGCGGCAGCCGGGCCGAGGCCGAGCTTGTGCCGGCGGCCGGCTTTCCCTTCAAGGCGATCCCAACGGCCGGCCTGGACCGCACCAACCCGCTTCGCGCGTTGCGGGGCGCCGCCCGCGCCCTGGTCGGTGTTGGCTGTGCGGCGGTTGCCCTCCGCCGGCTTCGCCCCTCGGCGGTGTACGCCGCCGGCGGCTATGTCGGGGCAACGGTTGGCTTTGCCGCCGTGGCGCTGCGGATCCCGGTGGTGGTGGGGGAGGCCGACAGCCACCTCGGCCTTGGCAACCGGCTGCTTGCCCCCTTTGCCCGCCGGCTCTGCCTTGCCTTTCCGATCCCCGGCCGGGAGGGGGGGAGGTACAGGGTGTGCGGCAGGCCGCTGCCGGCCCGGCCGGTTTCCCGCGAGCAGGCGCGCGCCTCCCTTGGCCTTGCCCCCGACGCCCCCTACGTCGTGGTCTTCGGCGGCTCGCTGGGGGCCCGCTCGCTCAACGAGGCGGCCCTGGCCGTGCTGGGGCGGCTTGGCGTGGCGGTGCTGCACGTTGCCGGGGTGCGGGAGTACGACCGGCTTGCCTCCCGGCCGCTGCCCGACGGCTACCGGCTGGAGCGGTTCCTCGCCCCCGAGGAGCTCTCCCTCCACCTCTCCGCCGCCGACCTTGCGATCTGCCGGGCCGGCGGCTCGGTGCTCGAGGTGGCCGCCCACGGCGTGCCGCTTGTGGTCGTGCCCTACCCTCTTGCCGCCGCCGACCATCAGCGCTCAAACGCCCGTTACCTCGTCCAGCGCGGCGCGGCCGTTGCCGTCGAGGACGACGCCCTACCGGAGGGGCTGGCCGCTGCCGTCAAGGGGCTACTGGAGGACCGCGGGCGGCTTGCGGAGATGGCCCGGGCGGCGCGGGCGCTCTCCCCGCCCGATGCCGCCGCCGCGATCGCCGAAGAGGTCCTGGAGGCAGGGGGATGGAGCGGCCCCTAGCCGGCAGGCGGATCCACTTCGTCGGGATCGGCGGGGCCGGCCTTGCCGGCTACGCCCGGCTCTGCCGCCAGCTGGGCGCTGAGGTGAGCGGCTCCGACCGCGCCGACTCCCCCTACCTGCGGGCCTTGGCTGCCGAGGGGATCGCCAGGCCGGCGGTAGGCCACCGCCCGGAGAACCTGCCCGCTGAGGATCGGGTTGAGGTCGTCTACTCAAGCGCCGTTGCGCCGGACAACCCCGAGCTTGTGGCGGCGCGGGAGCGCGGCCTTTTGCTGCGCAGCCGGGGGGAGCTGCTTGCCGAGCTCACCTCGCTTTTTCAATCGGTGGTGGTGGGGGGGACGCACGGCAAGACCACGACGGCGGCGATGGTCCGTCGGGCGCTTTGGGCTGCCGGGATCAAGGCCGGCTGGCTGATCGGCGGCGAACCGGAGCCGGGCCTGCCAAACGGCGAGCTTGGCGAGGGGCGGTGGTTGGTGGTGGAGGGGGACGAGTCCGATCGGTCGCTGCTCCGCCTCCACACCGTGGTGGCGGTGCTCACCAACGTCGACCTCGACCACACCGAGCGGTTCGCCTCGCTCCATCAGCTCCGGGAGCTGTTCCGCGACTTTCTTGCGGGCGCGCAGGCCTGCGCGATCCCCGACGACCCCGAGCTGACCGGGCTTGCTCCTTCAGGGAAACGGGTCCTGCGCTACGCCCCCCAGGAGGTTGCCGTCGACGGTAAGGGCACGACCTTCCGCTACAACCAGCTGGCGGTGAGGCTGGCGGTGCTCGGCGAGCACAACGCCCACGACGCCGCAGCCGCCCTTGCCGCCTGCGAGCTGGTCGGGGTCGATCTTCGTCGGGCGGCGGCGGGGCTTGCCCAGTTCCCCGGCGCGGCCCGCCGGTTCACCTTTGTCGGGACGACCGCCGGCGGAGCAGCTGTCTACGACGACTACGCCCACCACCCGGCCGAGCTTGCCGCAACGCTGCGGGCGGCGCGGTCCCGCGCGCGCGGGGGGAAGGTGGTGGCCGTCTTCCAGCCCCACCTCTTCTCCCGGACCCTCCGCTTCCACAAGCGGTTCGGCGAGGCGCTTGCCCTTGCCGACCTGGTCCTCTGCCTGGAGGTCTTCCCGGCGCGGGAGCGGCAGGAGGAGTTCCCGGGCGTAAGCGGCCTGCTTGTCGCTGCCGCAGCCGCCCAGGCCGCTCCCGGCAAGACGGTGCTGTGGGCGCGCAGCTTCGAGGAAGGGCTCTCCCTGCTTTCGGATCGGTTGGGCCGCGGCGATGTCGTGGTCGTTGCCGGCGCAGGCGACGTCTACCGGTTTGCGCAGATGTTGGTTGGCGATGGGGATGGCCGAGCCTGAGGGTGTGCAGCGGGAGGTCTCCCTTGCCCCCTATCTGACGATCCGGGCCGGGGGCAGGGCTCAGTTCTTCGCTTTGGTCCAGAGCCGCCGGCAGCTTGTCCAGCTGCTTGGCTGGGCGCAGCGGGAGGGGCTGCCCACCTGGGTTCTCGGCTCCGGCTCAAACCTGCTTGTCCCCGACGAGGGGGTTCCCGGCCTGGTGGTCAAGCTTGGCCGCCCCTTTCAAAGGGCGGTGATCGAGGGGCTTGAGCTGTGCGCGGGGGCGGCGGCAAGGCTGCCAAGCCTTGCCGCCCAGGCGGCCCGGGCCGGCCTTGCCGGCCTTGAGTTCGGGGTTTCGATCCCTGGCTCCGTTGGGGGCGCGGTGCGGATGAACGCCGGCGCCTACGGCGGCGAGCTGGCGCAGCTGCTGCTGTGGGTGGAGGTTGCCACCGCCCAGGGCCTGGAGCGGCGGGCGGCCGGCGAGCTCGGCCTCTCCTACAGGCGCTCCGCCCTGCAGCCGGGCTGCGAGGTCGTGACCGTTGCCAGGCTCAAGCTGCGCAAAGGGGATCCAGCCGAGATCAAGGCGCGGCTGGGCGAGCTGAGGCGGGCCCGCAGGGAGGCCCAGCCGGTTGGGATCAAGACCTTTGGCTCAACCTTCAAAAACCCGCCCTCCGGTCCGACGGCAGGCCAGCTGCTTGCCGCCTGCGGAGCCAACGGGATGCGGGTTGGCGCGGCCCGGTTCTCGCCAAAGCACGCGAACTTCATCGAGAACCTCGGCGGCGCCCGAACCGCGGAGATCGTCGAGCTGATGGCTCGGGGCAGGGAGCTTGTCAGGGAACGGTTTGGGATCGAGCTTGAACCCGAGGTTCAGCTTTTGGGCGGTAAGCCCTTTCCCTGGCAGCGGCCCAACCGGTTGCAGGGATAGAGGCCCTCCCCGCGAACAGGCTGAAGGTGAGCAAATCGGCTCCCCCGGCTCGCAGAAGGCTGCTGCTGCTTGCCCCCGTTCTGCCCGTCCTCCTCGGCGGGGCCTACCTGGGCTTCGCCCACTCCCCGCTCGTTGCCGTCAGCCGGGTGCGGATCGAAGGGCTGGTTGGACCGCAGGCGGGGGCGATCGCGGCAACGGTCCAGCGGGTGGCAAGGCGGCAGACAACCCTTGCCGTCGATCGGGGTGCGCTCGTTGCGGCGCTCCGCCCCTTCCCGGAGGTGCGGTCGGTGAGCGCCGAAGGGGTCTTCCCAAGCGAACTGCGGGTCCGGCTGGCGATCCAGCTGCCCGTTGCCGTGGTCCAGGCGCCGGACGGCCGGCGGGAGGCGGTTGGGGCAGGCGGGGCGTTGCTGGGCGCTCCGCCCGGAGGCTCACCTTTGCCGACGGTGCCGGTGCCGGCGCTCGCCTCCGCCCTGCTGCGCCGGGAACCGGTCCGCTCCTACCTGGCGCTGCTCGGTGCCGCGCCCCGGCCGCTGCTTGCGTTCATCTCCTCCGTCTCCCAAGGGGAGCGGGGCCTGACCGTGACGCTGAAGGATGGCCTTGAAGCCTACTTTGGGACGGTCGAAGGGCTGGCCGCCAAGTGGCGCTCCCTGGTTGCTGTCCTCGCCCAGGGCGATATCTCCGGGGCGAGGTACATCGACGTGCGGGAACCGGCCCATCCTGCCGTCGGTGGCTCGGGGGCGGCTGCAATCCAGGCGAAAAGCGAGCAGGAACTGCTGATCGCCACCCTGCAGCGGGCGCTGTACGGCGGCCCCTCCGCCGCTCCCCCGGCCGGCGGCGGAACGGAAACAAAGAGCGAAACGACGGTTACGGAAGGGACAGTCCGGACCGAAGCTCCCGAAGCGGGGTTGGAAGGAGGGGGATCAAGCTCACCCTCAGGTTCCTCCTCCGCAGAAGCGGAACAGCAGAAAACGGCTGCAAACGGAGAACAGTCGGTCTCAGGTTAAGGGTTAGATAATTGACAATCTGAACCTCGAGGCACGGGTTCAGGGTTGTGAAAATGCAAAACCGCTTGCCGGCCTCGTGGATTGCCTTGACAGCACGAAGATACCTGCGTAACGTAGGGTTCCCAGCGGTACGCACGGTTCCTTTGCGCTAAACCCTTAACGACAAGTGGAGACTCCTGGAAACAACGGTGAGCGGGCCGGCTACCTGGCCGTCATCAAGGTGGTCGGCGTCGGCGGCGGGGGCTGCAACGCGGTCAGCCGGATGGTTGAAGCCGGTGTTCGCGGCGTTGAGTTCATCGCCTGCAACACCGACTCCCAGGCCCTTGAGATGCTTGAGGCCGACGTCAAGATCAACATCGGCCGGGAATGCACGCGCGGTCTTGGCGCCGGCGCCAACCCGGAAATCGGCCTGGCCGCCGCCCAGGAGTCCCGCGACGAGATCAAGGAGGCGCTGAAGGGCGCCGACATGGTGTTCGTCACCGCCGGCGAGGGGGGCGGCACCGGCACGGGAGCCGCGCCGGTGATCGCCGAGATCGCCAAGGCGGAGGTTGGCGCCCTGACCGTTGGCGTGGTCACCCGCCCCTTCGAGTTCGAGGGCGCCCAGCGCGCCAAGCAGGCGCGGGAAGGGATCGAGCGGCTGCGCGAGGTCGTTGACACCTTGATCGTGATCCCAAACGAGCGGCTGCTCTCCGTGGTGGAGCGGCGGACGACGATGCTGGACGCCTTCAAGGCCGCCGACGAGGTGCTTCGCCAGGGCGTCCAGGGGATCACCGACCTGATCACGATCCCCGGCCTGATCAACCTCGACTTCGCCGACGTGCGGACGATCATGCAGGACGCCGGCTCGGCGCTGATGGGGATCGGCACGGCAAGCGGCGAGAACCGCTGCGCCGAGGCGGCCAAGGCGGCTATCTCCTCGCCGTTGCTTGAAGAGTCGATCGACGGCGCAACCGGCATCCTCCTGAACATCACCGGCGGCCCCGACCTCGGTTTGTTCGAGGTCCACGATGCAGCCGAAGTCGTCCACAGCGCAGCCGACCCGGAGGCGAACATCATCTTCGGGGCGGTGATCGACGAGGGGATGAAGGAGGAGGTGCGGGTGACGGTGATCGGCACCGGCTTCGATCGACGTCACCGGACCGCCAGGCGGCGGGAGGGGGAGCGGGAGCGGCCGGCGATCGACAAAAGCCAGATCTCCTCCCTCGAGATCCCCGACGAGGAGATCGACGTGCCCCCGTTTCTCCGTTAGCCGGTGGGCTCCTCCGCCACCCGGGAGCCGCTGCGCGAAAGCCCCCTTGCCGCCCTTCACCGGGAGCTGGGCGCGCGGCTGACGGCCTTTGCCGGCTGGCAGCTGCCCCTCCACTACCCCGGCAAGGCGCCGGTCAGCGAAGAGCACCTTGCCGTCCGTCGTCGCTTTGGCCTCTTCGACGTCTCCCACATGGCCCGCTTCCAGATCGACGGCAGCCAGGCCGAGCGGCTTCTGGAGCGGGTCTGCACGGCCGATGTGGCGGCCCAGCCGCCCGGCAGCGCCCGCTACACCCTCCTCCTTGAAGAGCGGGGGTTCCCGCTCGACGACGCGATCCTCTACCGGCTCCAGCACGACCGCTTCCTGCTGGTGGCAAACGCCGCCAACCGGGGGCGGGTGGGGGCCTGGCTTGCTCACCATCGGGACGGCCTGGAGGCGACGGTGGCGCAGCGACCGCCCGAGGAGGCGATGGTTGCCGTCCAGGGGCCTGCTGCCGAGGGCGCCCTTGCCGCCCTCGGGCTGCCCACCCCGCCGGCCGGCGGGGTGACCGTGGCCCAGGGGGGTTGGCGGGGGCTGCTGGTCTGCGCGACCGGCTACACCGGCGAGCGGGGGTTTGAGCTGATCGGCGAGGGGGAGCTGGTTTCCCGGATCTGGCGGGAGCTTGTCGGGCAGGGGGGCCGACCGGCAGGCCTTGCCGCCCGCGACTCGCTGCGGATCGAGGCCGGCCTGCCCCTTTACGGCAACGAGCTGCGGGAGGACCGCTGCCCGCTCACCCTTGGCCTGGGCCGGTTCATCAGGGAGCGCGGCGGCTTCATCGGCGCCGAGGCGCTGCAGGCGAGGGCGGAGGAGCTAAGGCGCGATCCCCAGGGGGGGATGCGGCTTGCCCAGTTCGTCGCCGCGCCGGGGCCGATCCCGCGCAGCGGCGACCGCCTTCTGGAGGCCGAGGGCACCGTCACCTCCGGGACCTACTCGCCGCTTCTGGAAAGGCCGGTTGGCTTGGCCTACCTCTCCGCTCGGCTTGCCCTCCCCGGCAGCCGCCTGCAGATCGCGGTGCGGGGCAGGGTTCAGGAGGCCGAGGTGGTCAAGCGGCCGGCCCATCGCCACTTCAAGGCCGGTTAGCCTGCCGCTGGCTTGCGCCGGAGGTGGCCTTTTGCCGCCGGCGACTGCGCCGGCCGCGGGGGGCCGAAGGCAGGACCCGCCGCCTGCTTCAACCGGCCCGTTTGCGAAACTTGGCGGTGATGACCACGACAGCCGCCGACCGCTACCCAACCGATCTCCTCTACCACCCCGAGCACGACTGGGCGCGCCTTGAAGGGGACCATGCGACGCTTGGGATCACCTGGTACGCCCAGGACACCCTTGGCGAGGTGGTCTTCTACGAACCGCCCAAGGTCGGCAGCGCCGTCCGGCAAAACGAGATCTACGCCGAAATCGAGTCGGTGAAGGCTGTCGCCGAGGTTTACGCCCCCCTCTCCGGGGAGATCGTCGAGGTCAACGAGGAGCTGAAGGACCACCCCGAGCTGATCAACGAGGACCCCTACGGCCGGGGCTGGCTTGTGAGGATCAAGCTTGCCGATCCCGGGGAGCGGTCGGCCCTCCTGGACGCCGCCGCCTACCAGGCGCTGGTTGAGGAGGGATAGTGGTCGGCGATCCTCCCAGGAGGGTCCGGGAGGAGGGAGGTCGGTGAGCCGTTACACCCCTCATACCGAGGATGAGCGGGCGGCGATGCTTGACGAGATCGGCGTCGGCTCGATCGAGGAGCTGTTTGCCGCCCAGGTGCCGGCCGAGCTGCTCGTCGAGGCCATCGAGGGCCTTGGGGAGGGGGCGGCCGAGCAGGAGGTCTTTGCCGAGCTGCGGGCGCTGGCGGCCCGCAACCGCTCGGTCGAGGAGGAGGTCTCCTTTCTGGGCGGCGGCTTCTACGACCACTACGTGCCGGCCTTCATCGAGATGCTGACCGCCCGCTCCGAGTACCTCACCCCCTACACCCCCTACCAGCCGGAGGTGTCCCAGGGGACCCTCCAGGCGACCTTCGAGTTCCAGACGGCGATCTGCGAGCTGACCGGGATGGAGGTCGCCAACGCCTCCGTCTACGACGGCCCATCGGCGGTTGCGGCGGCGGCCTACCTGGCAAAGCTGGAGCGGGGGGCGGGACCGATCCTGGTCAGCGCCGGACTCCACCCGCACGCCCTCCAGGCGCTGCGCACCCATGCAAAGCCGTGGGGCTGTCCGGTGATCGAGGTCCCCCTCGAGCCAAGCAGCGGCCGAACCGATCCGGAAAGGCTTGCCGGCGCCCTTGCCGAGCGGCGGCCGATCGCCGCCGTCTTCGCCCAGCCGAACTTCTACGGCGTGATCGAGGACCTGCCGGCGCTTGGCGAGGTCTGCGCTCGCCACGGCAGCCCGCTGTCGATCGCCGCCGTCGACCCGCTCACGCTTGGCGTGCTGGCGCCGCCGGGGGAGTGCGGGTTTGACGTCGCCGTCGGCGAGGGGCAGCCGCTTGGCGGCGACCTCCACTTCGGCGGCCCCTCCTTCGGCTTCTTCGCCGCCAAGCAGAGCCTGCTGCGGCGGATGCCGGGCCGGATCGCGGGAGCCACCGTCGACGCGGAGGGCAGGCGGGGGTTTGTGCTTGCCTTCCAGACCAGGGAGCAGCACATCCGCCGCGAGAAGGCGACCTCCAACATCTGCACCGCCCAGGCGCTGAACGCCTTTGCCGGGCTGCTCTACCTTGCCTGGCTTGGCCCGGCAGGCCTGCGCGAGCTTGGCGGGCTCCTCCTCTCCAGGGGGTGGTACGCGCGGCAGCGGCTTTGCGCGCTGCCCGGCGTGCGGCCGCGCTTCAGCGGCCCCACCTTCCGGGAGTTCGCTGTCCGGCTGGAGGGCGACCTTGGCGCCGTCCGCAGCCACTGCCGGCGGCAGGGCGTGAACCCCGGCCTCGACCTTGCCGCGCTAACCGGCCGGGAGGAGGACGGCAACTGCCTGCTGGTGGCGATCACCGAGCGGCGGACCAAGGCGCAGATCGATCGGCTTTGCCAGCTGGTGGGCGAGGCGCTGGCCGACCAGCCCCTTCAGGCCGTGGAGGCGCTCGGCCGGTGAGCGGGCTCCAGCCAACGGTCTACGAGCGCTCCAGGCCGGGTCGGCGGGCCTTCCGCCCGCCGCCTGTTGAAGTGCCGGCCGTCTCCCCCCAGGAGCTGGTCGAGCCGAGGCTTCTGCGCAAGCGGCCGCCCCGGCTGCCCGAGCTTTCCGAGCCGGAGCTGGTGCGCCACTACGTCCGCCTTTCCAAGCTCAACTACGACCTCGACTCCGGCTTCTATCCGCTCGGCTCCTGCACGATGAAGCACAACCCCCGCCTCCACGAGCGGCTTGCCGCGCTGCCCGGCAACGCCCGCCTCCACCCCCTCCAGGACGAGGATGGGGCGCAGGGGGCGCTTGAGCTGATCTGGCGGCTGGAGCGGGCACTGTGCGCGCTGGTTGGCCTTCCCCACGCCTCGCTGCAGCCCTCCGCCGGCTCCCAGGGGGAGCTTGCCGGCGCCCTGCTCACCCGCGCCTACCACGAAGAGCGAGGCGAGCAGCGCACCAAGGTGCTGATCCCCGACACCGCCCATGGCACCAACCCGGCCACCGTCGCGATGGCCGGCCTCGAGGTCGTGGAGGTGAGGAGCGGGCCGGACGGGGGGATCGACCTCGAGGACCTCCGCGCCAAAGCCGACCGCCAGGTCGCCTGCCTGATGCTCACCAACCCGAACACGCTGGGGATCTTCGACCGCCAGATCGCCGAGATCGCCGCGATCGTCCACGGCTGCGGGGCGATCCTCTACTACGACGGCGCCAACCTGAACGCGATCCTCGGGCGGGTGAAGCCGGGGGAGATGGGCTTTGACATCGTCCACTTCAACCTCCACAAGACCTTCACCCAGCCCCATGGCGGGGGCGGTCCCGGCGCCGGCCCAATTGCCGTCTCGCAGCGGCTTGAGCCGTACCTGATGGTTCCCCGGGTGGTCCGCGACGAGGAGGGCAGGTTCCACCTCGACTACAACCGCCCCCGCTCGATCGGCAGGCTGCGCGGCTTCCACGGCAACTACGCCACCTTCGTGCGCGCCTACGCCTACATCCGCTCGCTTGGCGAGGCGGGGCTCCGCGACGTCTCGGCCACTGCGGTGCTGAACGCCAACTACCTGCTTGCCCGGCTGCGCGCCCTCGGCGTGGACCGCTACCTGCCGCTTGCCTACGGCCGCCTCTGCATGCACGAGTTCGTCCTCTCCGGCGGACCGCTCAAGCGAAAGCTGAAGGTGAGGACCCTCGACCTCGCCAAGCGTCTGCTTGACTACGGCTTCCATCCGCCCACCGTCTACTTCCCCCTGCTTGTCGAGGAGGCGCTGATGGTCGAGCCGACGGAGACCGAGACGAAGGAGACGCTTGACGCCTTCGCGGAGGCGATCGCGGCGGTGGTCGAGGAGGCAAAGCGGGACCCGGAGCTGCTGCGCACCGCCCCCCACACCACGCCGGTCCGCCGGCTCGACGAGGTGCGGGCCGTCCGCCAGCCGATCCTGCGCGAAGCGCCGGAGGGCTGAGATGGAGCAGCCAGTGCGGATCTTCTCGGGAATCCAGCCGACCGGCCGCAAGCACCTCGGCAACTACATCGGCGCGATCCGCCAGTACATCGCCGCCCAGGAGGAGGGGGAGGCGCTCTTCTGCGTTGTCGACCTCCACGCCTTGACCGTCCCCCAGGACCCCGCCCAGCTGCGCTCCTCCCTTTACGACCTCCTCGCCCTGCTTGTTGCAAGCGGCCTCGATCCCGACCGCTGCATCCTCTTCCGCCAGTCGGACGTGCCGGAGCACACCGAGCTCTGCTGGCTGCTCAGCTGCCTCACCGAGCTCGGTCGGCTGCAGCGGATGCACCACTTCCGGGACAAGTCGCTGCGCGCCAGGGAGCTTGTCTCCGCCGGCCTGCTCATCTACCCGGTCCTCCAGGCGGCCGACGTCCTCGCCTACCGCGCCCAGGTGGTGCCGGTTGGCGAGGACCAACGGGAGCACATCGAGCTGATGAGGGACATCGCCCGCCGCTTCAACGCCCGCTACGGAGGCGGCAGGGAGGTGCTGGTCGTCCCCCGCCAGCGGATCCCCAAGGTTGGGGCGCGGGTGATGGACCTCCAGCATCCGGACCAGAAGATGACCACCACCGGCGGCTCGGAGGAGGGTACGGTCTACCTGCTCGATGAGCCGGCGGCGATCCGCAGGAAGTTCAAGCGGGCAGTCACCGACTCCGGCCGGGAGGTGGTCCGCTCCCCCCAAAAGCCCGGCGTCACCAACCTGATCGAAATCCTTGCCGCCGTCAGCGGCGAGAAGCCGGAGGAGGTGGAGGCAAGCTTTGCAAAGGCGGCCGGCTACGCCGAGCTGAAGGAACGGACGGCGGAGGCGGTGATCGCCGTGCTTGCGCCGATTCAGGAGCGCTACGGCGAGCTGCGCGCAGACGAGGAAGGCCTGGAGCGGATCCTTGCCCAGGGGGCCCAGCGGGCGCGTGAGCTTGCCGCCGCCACCCTTGCCGATGTCAGGGAGGCAATGGGGGTTGGACCGCCGGCGGGCAAGCCGGCCGGGGAGGGGGCTGCCCGGTGGCGGTAGGCCTCTCGCGAAAGCTTGGGATCGAGCTCGACCTGGAGGTCTTCTCCGGGCCGTTCGACCTGCTCCTCGCCCTGATCCTCCGCGAAGAGGTCGACCTCCGCGAGGTCGACCTCGCCGCGGTCGTCCTCGCCTACGTCGAGCACGTCGAGCGCAGCGGCGAGCTCGACCTTGGCGCCGCAACCGAATTCATCCTCCTGGTCGCCTCCCTGCTTGAGCTGAAGTCAAGGCTGCTGCTCCCCGAGCCGGAGACGGAGGAACTGCTTTCCCTCGATCCTCAGGAGGCGGCGGAGGAGCTGCTTGGCCGGATCGTCGAGGCGCGCCGCTACCGGGCCCTTGCCGGGGAGCTGAAGGAGCGGTTCGAGCGGGAGGGGCCATACCACTACCGCTCCGTCCCGCCGCCCCCGCAGCTCCGCCAGCTGCCGGAGGAGGAGCTGCCGCCGCTTGCCCCCGAGCGGCTTGCCGAGCGGATCGGCGCGCTGCTGGCGGCCCCTGCGCCGATCGACCTCCGCCACCTGCTGCGGGCGCGGGTCTCCCTTGCCGACTGCCTGCAGCGGCTTCGCAACCTGCTTGCCAAGGGGAGGTTCTCCTTCGAGGAGGCGGTTGCGGGGGCCGACCGGCTGACCGAGGCGGTGACGGTCTTCGCCCTGCTTGAGCTCTACCGCCGCGGCGAGGCCCGCTGGGAGCAGCCCGAGCCGTTTGGCCAGATCACGGTGATCGCCGAGCGCGGGATAGGAGGGGGGGATGGGCGAGCCGGCTGAGCTTGAGCTGCTGGTCGAAGCGCTCCTTTTCCTCTCCCCAAAGCCGCTTTCGGCGGCCGAGCTCGCCGCCCTTGCCGAGGCGGAGGAGGAGCAGGTGGGGGCTGCCCTCGCCGCCCTTGCCGACCGCTACCGGCCCGGCAAGCGGGGCATCCAGCTGCGGGAGGTGGCCGGCGGCTTTGCCTTTGCCACCGACCCCCGCGCCGATCGGGCGGCCCGCCGCCTGCTGGGCGGCCAGCGGCGGGCGAACCTCACCCCCGCCCAGCTTGAGACGCTTGCAATCGTCGCCTACCTCCAGCCGGTCTCCCGGGCGGAGATCGCCCGGATCAGGGGGGTGAGCGCCGACTCGGCGCTTAACGCCCTGCTGGAGCGGGAGCTGATCGAGGAGGCCGGCCGCTCGCCGGCCGGGGCAACCCTGTTTCAAACGACCGACCGCTTCCTCCGCCGCTTCGGTCTGCGCTCGCTGGAGGACCTTCCCGATCCGGCCCGGTTCGATCCAAGCCCCGAGGAGCTTGCCTCGCTGCGGGAGCGGCTGCTGCGGGCCGGCGAGCTGCGCGCCGGCGCCACCCCGCCACTTGAAGGGGGCGGGGAAAACGGCCGCGGCGGGTAGCCGATCGGACGGGGCCGATGCGGCTCGCCAAGTACCTTGCCGAGCGCGGGGTCAGCTCCCGGCGGGGGGCGGAGCGGCTGATCGCCGAAGGCCGGGTGCGGCTGGCCGGGGCGGTGGTCCGCGATCCAGCTCTTGAGGTCTCCGACGGCGCACCTGTAACCGTCGACGGCCGGCCGGTCGGTCGGCGGCCGCCCCGCCTCCTCTACATGGTCAACAAGCCGATCGGCGTGCTCTCAACGGCCGCCGACCCCTTCGGCCGGCCGACCGTTGTCGACCTTGTCCCCTCGCCCCACCGGCTCTATCCGGTCGGGCGGCTCGACATGGACTCAAGCGGCCTGCTTTTGCTCACCAACGATGGCGAGCTTGCCTACCGGCTCACCCATCCCTCCTTTGCGGTCCCCCGCCGCTACCTGGTGGAGGTTGCCAACCCGCCGCTGCGGGAGGCCGCCCTTGCCAGGCTGCGCAGGGGCGTCCTCCTCGAGGACGGTCCGACTGCGCCCGCAAAGGTGCGGCGGCTCGATGAGAAGCGGTTTGAGATCGAGCTGCGCGAAGGGCGCAACCGCCAGGTTCGCCGGATGTCGGCGGCGGTCGGCCATCCGGTCCGCTCCCTGAAGCGGGTTGCCTTTGGCCCGCTGCGGCTGGGCAGGCTTGCGCCCGGCCGCTACCGGGCGCTCTCCCCCGGCGAGGTTGCCGCGCTGCTTGCGCTGACCGCCGGTAAAAAACGACCGACCGGCGGCCGATAATCGGGGAGGTGGTCGAAAAGCATGCGCCAACTGAGCCGCCGCGGCGGCGAGGCCGGCTACGCGGCGAGGGCCTTCGCTCGCTGCTGATCGAGGCCGGGGCGGCGCTGCCGGCCGTCCTCGACCCGACCTCGGTCCTGAACGTCGCCGTTCAGCTTGCCGTGCCGCGCCTTGGCGACCTGGCGCTGGTCGACCTGCTGGGGCCGCGCGGGCTTGAATCTGGCGCGATCGCGGGGCTGTGCCCGCGGGTGACCGGCGGCCTTGAGCGGGTAAGGGACCGCTCACCGGTCGATCCGGCCTCCTCCCATCCGGTGGCCCTCGCCGTCAGGGAGAACCGCTCGGTCTGGGTGAGGGATCTGCCGGCCTACGGCCTTGAGCGGATCGCCCAATCGGAGGAGCACCTTGCCTACATCCGCGAACAGGCCTACAGCGCCGCGGTGGTCGTGCCGCTGCACGGGCCGAGTGGCAAGGTGGTTGGCGCCTTCTCCGTCCTGCGGTTTGCCGGCCGGCTGCCGTTTGGACCGCTTGAGAAGGAGCTTGCCGAGGAGCTCGCCAAGCGGACCGAGGTCGCCTACGGCAACGCCCTCCTCTACGACCAGGCCCGCAGCCGCCTCTCGCTGCTTGAGAGCGCCTTCGACCTGCTGGAGTGCGGGGTGACCGTGATCGACTCAAGGGGCGTGCGGGTCTACGCAAACCCGGCGGCCGCCAAGCTGCTTGGCAAGGAGGGGGCCGAGGAGCTTTGCGGGCGGGTGCCAAGCTGGCTGAGCGGTGCGGGGACGGGGCGCAAGGAGGATCGCGACGGCGGGGAGCCCTTTCCGCCCCTTGCGGTGCTCGCCGGCCGGGCGCAGCGGCTTGCCGGACGCGTCCGCTGCCCAAGGGGCGACCTCTACGTCCAGGCGCGGGCGCTTGAGCGGGCAGAGGGCCGGTTCGTGCTCTGCGAGCTGGTGCCGGTAGGCGGCGCCGCCGGCGCAATCTGAGAGAATCGCGCCGATGGTCGCGCAAGGGAAGAAGGTGTGGGCCCTGCGCGGCGCGATCAGCGTCGAGCGCAACGAGGCGGAGGCGATCCTCTCGGCCACCGCCGAGCTGCTGCAGGCGGTGATCGACCGCAACGGCCTGAGCAGAGAGGACCTGATCAGCTGCATCTTCACGGTCACCGACGATCTGAACGCCGCCTTCCCCGCCCAGGCCGCCCGGGAACTGGGGCTGACGGCGGTGCCGCTGCTCTGCGCCCGGGAGATCCCGGTGCCCGGCTCGGCCCCCCGGATCGTCCGCCTGCTGCTCCACTACTACGGCCCCCCCGACGTGGCCCCCGAGCACGTCTACCTCCGGGAGGCGCGGGCGCTGCGGGAAGACCTTGCCGGGGCGCAGTAGGTTTGGAGGCGGTTGGCGACAATCGGTAGGGAGATGGCCGTCGAGTTTGCAAAGAGGATCGCCAGGCTGCCCCGCTATCCGGCGGCCGACAGCTACGGCAACGCCGGGGAGCTGATCCTGCTTGCCTCAAACGAGTCCCCCTATCCCCCCCTCCAGGAGGTGCGGGAGGCGATTGCCGCCGGCCTTGGCGAGCTCAACCGCTATCCGGACCCAACCAACGCCGCGCTGCGCCGGCGGCTCTCGGAGCGGTACGACCTGCCGCCCGAGCAGATCGCGATCGGCAACGGCTCCTGCGACATCCTCCTTGCCCTTGGCGAGGCGCTCCTCGAGGAGGGCGCCGAGCTCCTCTACGGCTGGCCATCCTTTTCGATGTACCCGCACCTTGCCGCGGCCTCGGGGGCGCGGGCGATCGAGGTGCCGCTCGACGAGGAGGACCGCTACGACCTAGAGCGGATCGCCGCCGAGGTGACCGTTGCCACCCGGCTGGTGCTGATCTGCAACCCGAACAACCCGACCTCAACGGCCCACCCCCGGGAGCGGCTGGCCGCATTTCTGGAGCGGATCCCAACCCACGTCTGCGTGGTGATCGACGAGGCCTACTGCGAGTACAACCTCCTTGACGGGGGGGAGGGGGCGCTGCCGCTCCTCGAGGCCCACCCGAACCTCGTGCTGCTGCGGACCTTCTCCAAGGCATACGGCCTTTGCGGCCTGCGGGTCGGCTACGCGCTCTGCTCATCGCCGCGGCTGGTCGAGGCCTTGAACCAGGTCCGCCAGCCGTTCTTCTGCAACGCCCTCGCCCAGCGGGCCGCCGAGGAGGCGCTCAACCACGTCGACCAGATCGCCGAGCGGGTGGCCCTGACGATCGCCGAGCGGGAGCAGATGGCAGGCGAGCTCGCCGGGGACGGCCTGCGGGTTGCCGACTCCCAGGCGAACTTCTGCTGGCTTGAGCTCCCCAGCCACCCGGAGCTTGAGCCGGCCGAGCTGGAGCGCAGGACGGTCCAGCGGCTGCTTGCCCAAGGGGTGGTGGTGCGGGCGGGGAGCGCCCTGGGGCGGGCCGGCTACCTGCGGGTCACCTACGGCACGGCCGAGGAGAACGAGCGGTTTCGGGAGGCGCTGCGGACGGCCCTTGCCGAGCTGCTAAAAAAGGGTTGATGGCCTGCGCGACCGCAAAGCTTGCCGACTCCCCGTGGGGGGCCCGGTCGCGCGCGCAGGGCTATCGGCGATTTAGCTAGGCGCCGCGGCGGCCCTGGCGGCGTGGGGGCTGCCGCTTGGCCTTTGGCCGGGCGCCGCAACGGTCACGCGCCGCTTGCAAAGAGGGTGTGAACGGCCGCATCGCCGCCGCCCTCGAGGTGTAGTTGAGCGTTGGCAGGAAGTGTGAAAGGATCAAGAAGGAGATGATGGTGGTAATGAAGGAGACCGCAAGCGACGCCGAGATCGAGGCGGTCGTGGAGCGGATCGAGCGGGTTGGCGCCAAGGCGCACGTCTCCAAGGGCGCCCGGGTGACGGTGGTTGGCGCGATCGGCGACGTCGAGACCGATGCCGCCGTCGGTGCGCTTGGCCTGGAGGGCCTGCCCGGGGTCGACCGGGTGGTGCCGATCCTCAAGCCGTTCAAGCTTGCCTCCCTGCAGTTCCGTCACGGCGAGCCAAGCAGCTTCGAGATCGGCGGGGCGCGGATCGGCGGACCCCACTTCGCGCTGATCGCCGGGCCGTGCACCGTTGAAAGCAGGGAGCAGGTGCTGGCAACGGCGGAGGCGGTCAAGGAGGGGGGAGCGGCGATGTTGCGCGGCGGCGCCTACAAGCCCCGCACCTCCCCCTACTCCTTCCAGGGGCTGGGCGTGGAAGGGCTGGCCCTGCTCAAGGAGGCCAAGGAGCGGACCGGTCTGCCGGTTGTCACCGAGCTGATGGACGCCCGCGATCTGGAGCCGGTTTTGGAGGTCGCCGACGTGATCCAGATCGGCGCCCGCAACATGCAGAACTTCACCCTCCTCTCGGAGGTCGGCCGCGCCGGCCGTCCCGTGCTCTTGAAGCGGGGCCTGGCCGCAACCCTTGAAGAGCTGCTGATGGCGGCGGAGTACGTGCTCAAGGAGGGCAACCCCCAGGTGATTCTCTGCGAGCGGGGGATCCGCACCTTCGAGAGCGCCTACCGGGCGACGCTTGACCTTCAGGCGGTGCCGGTCCTCAAGGAACTGACCCACCTGCCCGTTGTCGTCGACCCCTCCCACGCGGCGGGACGGCGGGAGCTGGTCAAGCCGATGTCGCTGGCGGCGGCGGCGGCCGGCGCCGACGGGATCATCGTCGAGGTCCACCCCAAGCCGGAGGAGGCCGTCTGCGACGGCCCCCAGGCGCTGCGGGCCGAGGAGTTCGCCGCCTACGCCGAGGCCGTTCGGCAGGCGGCGGAGCTGGCGGGCAAGCTCCCTGCCGGGGCGCTGGCGCGAGCAGCGGCCTGATGGCCGCTGCGCCGACGCCAGGGCCCCTGCCGCGGGAGGTTGGGATCGTTGGCGTCGGCTTGATCGGCGGCTCCCTGGGCCTTGCCCTCCGCGAGCGGCTGGGGATCCTCCCCCGCGGTTACGACCTCCCCGAGCGGCTTGCGGCGGCCGCCGGCCGGGGGGCGGTTGAGCCGTGCACCAGCCTGGAGGAGGCCGTTGCCGAGGCGGAGGTGGTCTTTGTCGCCACCCCCCTTGGCAGGCTTGCGGAGGACGTCAAGGCCGTCCTCGCCGGCTGCCCGGCAGGCTGCGCGGTCAGCGACGTGGGCTCGACCAAGCGCCAGCTTGTCGAGGCGATCGACCACCCCCGCTTCATCGGCGGTCACCCGCTGGCGGGGGGCGAGCGGGCCGGGGTCGAGGCGGCAAGGGCCGACCTGTTCAACGGCGCCAGCTGGTACCTGACGCCCGGCAGGGCAACGGCCGACTGGGCCTTCGCCCGGCTCCACGCCTTGATCTGCGCCCTTGGCGCCCGGCCGCTTTGCCTTTCCGCAGCCCGGCACGACCGGCTGATGGCCGCCACCTCCCACCTGCCCCACCTTGTCGCAAACGCCCTCGTTGAGCAGGCCGCCGAGCTGGAGGGCGCCTGCCGACCGCTCCTTGCCGGCGCCGCCGGCCCCAGCTTCCGGGACGCCACCAGGGTGGCCGGCGCCAACGGGCCGCTTTGGGGGGAGATCTTTCTCGCAAACGGCCCGGAGCTGCTTGCGCGGCTGGCCGTCTTTCAGCGCAGCCTCCGGGAGCTTGCCGCGCTGATCGAAAGCGGCTCGGCGCAGGGGCTTGCCGAGCGTCAGGAGCAGGTGGCAAGGCTCCGCCGCCTGCTCCTCGACCAGCCCCAGGCCGGCAGGGCGGTCCCGGTGGGGATCCCGGCCGGCGCCTCCCTTGCCGCCCTTGCCCTGCGGCTGGGGGAGGCCGGCATCCCGATCGAGCGGGTCGAGCCGCTGAGCGACGGCGGCGGTTGCGATCGTTTCACGGTTTGGGTCGAGGAGCGGGCGGCTGAGCGCGCCCGGCAGCTGATCGGCGGGGAGTCGGGAGGGGCAAGCCGATGAGCTCTGCCGCGGTCGAGGCCACCTTCACCCCCCAGGGCCCGCTGCGGGGCAAGCTGCGGGTGGCGGCCGACAAGTCGATCTCCCATCGGGCGGCGATCCTTGCGGCGATGTCAAGCGAACCGGTGCGGATCGCCAACTACCTGAAGGCGGCCGACACCAAGTCGACGCTGGCGGCGATCCGCGCCCTTGGCGCCCTCGTCGAGGTCTACCAGAGCGGCGTGGTCGTCCGCGGGCCCGGCCTGCGGCTTGCCGCCGAGCCGCCGGGGCCGATCGACGTCGGCAACGCCGGCACCTTGCTGCGGCTCCTGCCCGGCTGGCTTGCCGGCCAGGAGGGCAGGCGGTTCACCCTTGACGGCGACGCGTCGATCAGGCGGCGGCCGGTCGATCGGGTTGCCGTCCCCCTTGCCCAGATGGGGGCGAGGCTGGAGGCCCGCGAGGGCCGGTTCCCCCCGCTCACCGTCGAGGGGGCCCCCCTCCACGGGATCTCCTACGCCCCGCCCCAGGCAAGCGCCCAGGTGAAGTCCTGCCTGCTGCTCGCCGGGCTGCTTGCGCAGGGTCGGACGGTGGTCGAGGAGCGGCTGCCGACCCGGGACCACACCGAGCGGCTGCTTGCCGCCGCCGGCGTGCCGGTGCGCCGCGTCGGGCTGGCGGTGGAGGTGGTGCCGGTCGACGAGCTGGCGCTGCCCGACCTGACCGTTGGCGGCGACCCGAGCTCTGCCGCCTTTTTCGCCGCCGCCGCAACGATCCTGAAAGGGTCGCGGATCGTCTTGGAGGGGGTCTGCCTCAACCACACCCGGGTTGGCTTCTTCCGGATCCTGGAGCGGATGGGCGGCCTGGTGGTGGCCGACTGGGAGCGGCCCGGGGAGGAGATCCCCGCAGAGGAGCCGGTTGGCGAGATCGACGTGGCCTGGGGGAGGCTTGCCGGCACCACCGTCTCCGCCGAGGAGGTGCCGCTTGCGATCGATGAGCTGCCGCTGGTCGCCCTGCTTGGCTGCTTTGCGGAAGGGGAGACCGTCGTGGAGGGGGCGGAGGAGCTGCGCTTCAAGGAGTCCGATCGGATCGCCGCAGTCGTCGAGGGTCTGCGGGGGTTGGGGGCCCGGATCGAGGGGACCCCCGACGGCTTTCGGGTGGAGGGGACGGGAGCGCTGCGGGGCGGCGTTTTCAACGCCGCCGGCGACCACCGGCTGGCGATGCTTGGCGCCCTTGCCGGCCTGGCCAGCAGGGAGGGAGTTAAGGTTGTGGGGATGGAGGCGGCAGCCGTTTCATATCCATCCTTTGAGGCCGACCTGAGGCGCCTGCTTGGCGGTTAGGGAAGGTGGCAACCGGCGTGCGCAGATATCGGGGCCTGACGCCCCGGGAGCGGGCGGCGAGAAGGCGGGAGCTGATCCTCGAGGCAGGCCTTGAGCTGTTTGGCACGGTCGGCTACGCCCACGCCACCGTCCGGGAGGTGAGCAGGACGGCAAACCTCAACTCCCGCTACTTCTACGAGTCATTCCCGGACCGGGAAACGCTGCTGATCGCCGTCTACGAACGGATCGTCATCGAGCTTGCCGCCGCCGTCTCGGCGGCAACGGCCGGCGCCCGCACCGTCGCCGAGCAGGCGGAGGCCGGCCTGCGGGCCGCCTGGCGGCTCCTCACCTCCGATCGGCGCAAGGCGCGGGTGCTGGTGCTTGAGGTGGTGGGGGTGAGCGAGCGGCTTGAACGGCTCCGCCGCGCCTACCGCCACGGCTTTGCCGCCCTGCTGGTCGACAACGCCGTCCGCGTGGTGGGGGAGGGGGAGTCGACCGCCCTTGACCCGGAGCTGATCGCCCGCGCCTTGATCGGCGGCTTCCTCGACGTGCTTCTCGACTGGCTGAACGGCGACCTCGACCTCCCCGACGAGCAGATCGTCGCCCACTTCACCGCCCTCTACACCGCCGCCGCGGCGGCGGCGCTGGGCACCACCACCGAGGAGCTGAACAGGCGGATCCGGGAGGCTCCCCCGCCGCCGGTTGCCCTTGACGTCGAGCGGGTGCGGGCGGAGGCAGGCCTGCCCCCCGCCAACCTCCCCTAGGGTTAGCCGCCTTCCCCAGGCTGGGCGAGCACCGGCTTGCCCTCCCGGGCCTGCTTGGAGCGGTACATCGCCGCGTCGGCCTCGGCGAGGAGCTGCTCGGCGCCAACCTGCCGGCCGCCGGCCCAGGCGACGCCCAGGGAGGCGGTAACCGTCTGCGGACCGCAGGGGAGGAGCAGCGGCCCCCTCAGCGAGCCGCTGATCCGCTCGGCGACTGAAAGGGCGACCTGGGGCTCGGGAAGGCCCCTGATCACCACCAGAAACTCGTCGCCGCCAAGCCGGCCGATCCGATCCTGATCGCGCAGCGCCTCCCGCAGCCGTTGGACGAAGCCGACCAGGACGGCGTCGCCGGTTGCGTGGCCAAGCGTGTCGTTGATCTCCTTGAAGTGGTCGAGGTCGGCGTAGATCACGGCGACTTCGTGGCGGCTTGGCCCCTCCAGCTCCCGGTTCAGCGCGGTGAGGATCGAGGCGCGGTTGAGGGCGTGGGTGAGCTGGTCGTAGGTGGCCCGCCGCTCCAGCTCCTGGCGGGCGCGGACGGCGTCGGTGACGTCGAGGACGGTCACCAGCGCGCCGTTGCTCTCGCCGTCCGCCTTGCGCAGCCCGCGCAGGTAGAAGAGCGCCCGCCGCCACTCCCCCTCGGGGGCGATGAAGTCGCATTCCACCTGCTCGTCCTGCCCGCTTGCAAGGACCCGGGCGAGCGCGAGGTGGAAGGCGAGGTTTGCCGGCTCGGTGAGCGTGGAAAGGAGGGGGCCAAGGCAGGTCTGGCTCTCCTGCGCCGCCCCGTTTGCCCCGGGGCCCGGCCGGCGGGGGACCCTGAGGATCTCAAGCAGGCGCGCGTTGTGGAAGACCACGCGCCGGTTGAGGTCGACCTGCATCACCCCGTCCGGCATCGCGTCGACCAGCCGGCGCAGGAGGGCCTCCCGTTCTTCAACGGCTTCCTGGGCGGCCATCTCCGCGGAGACGTCGATCAGCTCGACCAGCGCATGGCGGCGGTTTGGATCGTGGAGGTAGTTGTGCATCGTCACGTCCACCCACAGCCAGCTGCCGTCCTTGCGGATCCGCCGCATCCGCGCCTGCTGAACCCGCTTGGTTGCAAGCATCGCCAGCCAGCTTTCCACCGCGCGCGCCTGATCGTCGGGGTGGATCTGGTGGAGCACAGAGTTGCCGATCAGCTCCTCGCGGGAGTAGCCGAACATCCGTTCAAAGGCCTCGTCGCAGTCGATCACCTCCGCCCGCTCGTTCTCCAGGAGGGTGGCGAACCTGGGGGCGGCCTCCGCCTGCGCCTGGGCGACGGCGGCCGCCTCGGCCGCCTCCCCGGTGGGGACGAGGATCCCCAGCAGCACGCCGTACTTCGGCCGGGTGTCGAGGAAGTAGAGGTCCATCCAGCTTTGCGCGTTTGCCGAGAGGCGGACCCGGGTCTTCGCCGACCCCTCCTCCAAGCTCTTGCGCCAGCTGGTGATCACCGTCGCCCGGTCGGCGGCGATCACGTGGTCGATCAACGCCCTGCCCTCAAGGGTCGTCTGCCCCCAGAGGGGGACGGACCGGGGCAGCGTCGTGGTGAGGCCGTCGGCGGA